>Ga0187892_10000111_pt1 | contig 192775 bp, 180 predicted proteins | sample MA1701073metaG_FD_139345 | JGI IMG/M metagenome (GOLD analysis project Ga0187892, IMG submission 139345) | Bio-ooze microbial communities from a basaltic lava cave in the Kipuka Kanohina Cave System on the Island of Hawaii, USA - MA170107-3 metaG ... | reverse complement strand
TCCTTCAGATTCCCGGTCGCCCGGGACACCCTTGCCGTTCGGCTAACCATTCCTCCTGTCAGGCTGGTAGAGGACTTGCACCTCCAAGTGAGTGCGCCCTGCCGGGCGCACCAAAAAAAACGGGCGCCGAAGCGCCCGTTCCAGTGCTGAAGCTGATCGTTCCGCGCTTAGAACCCGTGGAACAGACCGAACGCCCAGATCTTCGGATCCGCGCCGAACGGCGTCGGTGCACCGGTCGTCGACGTGATCCCGCCTCCGGTGTAGTCGGAGAAATTGTTGGTCTTGTTGTCGATCTGGTTGTAGCTCGCGTAGACCCACGTACGCTTCGACAGGAAGTACCGGGCGCCCACCATGAAGGCCGAGGCCTTGGTCTCGGAGCACGCCGCCGCGTTGGTCGTCGTGCCGTTGCAGCCCTTCATGTTGCCGAGCTGACCGTACTGGGCCATCACCTGCACGTTGCCGAACGTGTGCTCCCAGTTGAGGGTCCAGCCGTCCTGCTCGACATCGTCGCCCGCCGCGATCGCGCCGCCGGTGGAGCCGGGCGCCGTGACGACGCCGCCACCGTTGTTGCGCTCGGTACGGACCCAGATCACGCCGACCCGCGCCCCGGGCATGTAGCCCCAGCTGCCGCCGAGCTTGTAGAAATCGACCTCCGACTGCGGCGGGACGCCAGCAGCGAGGGTGTTGGTCGAGTTGCTGGAGTTGTTGGCGTAGTCGAACTGGGCGTAGAAGGCGCCGAACGTGCCACGCAGGGTGAGGCCCCAGATCGTGCCGTCCGTGTCGATGCTCGCGCCGACGTTCTGCACGGCCTCACCACTCGGCGAATAGCTCAACGTGCCGTTGAACCCGCCGAAGGTCGGCGTCGTGTACTGCACGACGTTGCTGACCCGGGCGACCGCGACACCGCCGCCGCTGATCCGGCCGAGGTTGGTGCCGTTCGTCCACGGGATCTCGGTGTTGATGTAGTTCGCCGCGAACTGCGCGTTCACGCCGTTGGCCCAGTAGATCGACTGGCGACCGAAGGTCAGGCGACCGAAGTTGCTGTCGATTCCAGCGAACGAGTCGCGCGTCGCCCAGAACCCGGTGCTCGGGTTCGCCGCGCCCGACTGGCTGGCTTGCCCGCCGCTACCGTTGTCGAGGTTGACGCCGGTCTCGAACTGGAAGATCGCCCGCAACCCGCCGCCCAGGTCTTCGGTGCCGCGGAAGCCGACCCGCGAGCTGTTGTCGTAGATGCGGATGCGGCCGTCACGATCCGCGCCCACGACTGCCGAGCCCTTGGCCTGATAGTTGTCGATACCGATGTTGGCGCGGCCGTAGATCTCGACCGTACTCTTCTGCGCCAGCGCGACGGCCGGCATCGCGAACACCCCCGCGACCGCAACCGCCATTACCTTCTTGTTCATCAAGGTTCTCCTCTGACTTGTTTGAGTCCAGGCCGGGCACATGCCGCCCCGTACCCGACGCTCCCCCGGAAAGGCCCGAAGGGCTGTTGCGATTCTGCCAAAGCGCCCCTCGCCGCACCAATTTCCGCGCCAACTTTTCCCGGTTTCAGGCGAGGCGTGTCGCGTTTTCACAACATGATGGTGCGATGCACAAATATCAGTTGGCCGAGAACAGCTCGGCGAGCGCAGCGCCGGGGTCCGGCGCACGCATGAATGCCTCCCCTACGAGGAATACGCGTACGCCCCGCCCGAGCATGAGAGCGACGTGCTCCCGCGCGAGGATGCCGCTTTCGGTGATGACCAAGCGCTCCGGGGGGATCCGGGGGAGCAGGTCGAGCGTGGTTTCGAGGCGCGTCTCGAAGGTCCGCAGATTCCGATTGTTGACGCCGATCAAAGGGGTCGCGAGAGCGAGTGCTCGCTCGAGCTCGGCAGCGCTATGCACCTCGACGAGCACGGCCATCCCCAACTCGGCCGCGACCGCCTCCAGCTCGCGCATCCCCCGGTCTTCCAGGGCCGCCGCGATCAACAGGACGCAGTCGGCGCCGAGCGCGCGCGCCTCGTGCACCTGATAGACATCCACGACGAAGTCCTTGCGGAGCACCGGCAGGCCGGTCGCCGCGCGTGCCGCAGCCAGATGCTCCGGCGCGCCCTGAAAGAACTGCCGGTCGGTCAGCACCGACAGGCAAGCGGCGCCGTGCGCGGCGTAGGTGCGCGCGATCCCGGCCGGGTCGAAGTCCTCGCGCAGGACGCCCCTGCTCGGGCTCGCCCGCTTGATCTCGGCGATCACCGCCGGTCGGCCGGCGGCGAGCTTGGCCCGCAAGGCGCCGACGAAGTCGCGGGGCGGCGGAGCGGCGCGCGCTTGCTCGCGCACGATGTCGAGCGGGACCGAGGCCCGCGCAGCCTGGAGCTCCGCCGCTTTAGCGACGAGGATGCGGTCGAGGATGTCGCTCACGCGCGAGTCTGCGCCTGCGCCGATTGCGGGCGGTCGAGGCTCGCGAGCAGCTTCTCGACCATTGCGTCCTCGCCCCCGGGCTTGCGCTCGATCACCTGGAACCGGAACTCGTACAGCGTCGCGGGATGCCGGGCGGCGATCTTCTCGATCAGCTCGCGCCACCACTTCAGCGGGCGCACGGTGCAGTGCGCGTTCTGGCCGTTCGGCAGGCGCTTGCGCGCGGGAAAGCAGGCCACGTTCGCGAACACGAACTTCGTCGCATAGCCGAACAGCTCGCCGACGATCCACGGCATGTCCTCTTCGGGACAATGCTCGAGGACGTCGGTGGAGATCACGCCGTCGAACTTCCCCTCAGGCAGCACCGCGTATGGCGGATAGCCGGGGTCGTAGCAGCGCACTTCGACGCCCCACCAGGCGCGAATGCCGAGGTGCACCGTGCCGCCGGGATCGGTGAAGGGCAGCGGCTGATACTGCTGCCCCTTGCCGCTTCCGTAGTCGAGAATCGTGCGCGCGCCCGTCGAATCGATGAGGCGCTTGATGTGCCCGGCCTGCGGGGGCAGGCTCTTGCCCGGGAACGTCTGGTCCGGCGGGATCCCCAAATGGATCTCGCCATCGCGATGCATCTCGCGGTACTGGGCGAGGAGCCGCGCGTAGCGCGGGCTCGGGTTGCTGCGGGTGTACTGCGGCATGGCTGAGGCTCGCATCCGGCAGGGGGCTATCGTAACCGGCTTGCCGGAAGCTGAAGCAGCGCGCGCTTACGCACGATCGCGCCCGACGGGAGGGCAATCGGCACCGAGCTGCGCGAGCGCGGCATCCCACGAGCGCTGCGGCGTCTGGCGGTAGACCCGGAAACCCGGAAACCAGGGCGACTCGGCGCCCTGCGCCGTCCAGCGCCATTCCGGCGGGAACGGAACGAGAACCTTCCCGGTGCGGCCGAGCGCGGCGCGAAGATGAGTGTTGGTGTTGCTCACCCCCACGTAGTCGTCGAGCGCGTCGAGCAGCGCGAGCGCGTCCTCGAGATCGTCGTTCATCGCGCCGGCATCGAAGGTCGGCAGCCCGCTCGCCTTCGCGAGCGTGTCGACCTCCCCCGGCAGCGGCTGGCGCTGCACCGAGACCAGGGTCCCGGCGCGGCCCCGAAGCGTGCGACCGAGCAGCGCCAGGTCGATCTCCTTGAACAGCACCCGGATGTCGCGGCCGAACTCGCGCTCGTGCCGGCTGGTGCCGGCGCGCCAAGTCACGCCGACATACGGCGGCGGACCGACCCGCGCGAGCCGCTCGCGCCAGCCGGCCACCCGGGTCGGCAAGGGCGCGAGCCGCAGCGGAGGCCGCACGGCGTCGGCCTCCAGCATGCTCGGGAGATCGCCGACGTAGAGCGTGTGATCCGCGCCCGACGCTGCCGGCGCGCCGGGCTCGTCCTCCTGCGCCGTGCACGCTAGCCCGCTCCGCGAAAGCAGCGGCACGAGCTTGCGCGGTGCGAGCACCGACACGCCCGCGCCCCGATCGAGCAACGGCGGCGCGAAGCGAAGGAAGAAGATCACGTCGCCCAGTCCCTGCTCGGCCCGCAGCAGCACGCTCGCGCCGCGCAGATCGCGCGGCAGCGGCGCCGGTAGCTCGTCGCGCGGCGCCTCGCCGGTCACACCGCGTGCCAGATACTCGGTCCAGCCTTCCCCGAACCGCCCGGCGGCGAGCAGCGCGGCCGCATGCGCGCGTCGGACCATGGCGAGCCGCGGAAGCCGCGCCGCGGCGGCGGCGAGCCAGTCGACCGCGGCCGCGTGCCCCCGCGTGCCGGCGAGCGCCTTCCCGTACTGGTCGATGAGCCACGGGTCATCGGGTTCGTCGGCAAGCGCGCGCTCGAGCTCCCGCGCCGCCGTCTCGACATCCCCGAGCTGCATGAGCGCCCGCGCGTGCATGTAGCGCGCGCCCGGATACCGTGCGTCGATCGCGGCGGCGCGCGCAAAGGCATCCCGCGCGCCGGCGAGCTCGCCGCGCTTGTCGAGGACCTTGCCGACGTTGTAATGCGCCTCGGCGGAAGCGGGACGTTCCCGGAGGCTGCGGCGCAGTGCACCGAGCGCCTCCTCGTAACGGCCGACCTCGGCGTACGCGACGCCGAGGAGGTTGAGGTAGTCGGCGTTCTTCCGGTCGATCTCGAGCGCCCGCCGGACCAGCTCGGCCGCGCCCTCGGCCTCGCCGCGCTCGAGCGCGATCCGCGCGAGCAACGCCCACGCGAAGTGTTCCTTCGGGCTGAGACGCGTCATCGCGAGCAGCGGCTCCTCGGCGTCTTTCAAGCGGCCGGCAGCCATGCAGCGGCTCACGTGCGCTGCGAGCTCGGCGTATTCAGGAGCGCGGGGCGAGATCACGGTCGTTCCCGCGCGAGCAGGTCGCCCCGCAAGCGCGCCATCGCTTCGTCCCACGAGCGCGCCGCCGACTGGCGATACACGGTGAACCCCGGAAACCACGGCGACGCGTCGCCCGCATCCATCCAGCGCGACTCGGGAGGGTACGGCACCAGCACTCGAGCGGTCTTCCCGAGCCCGGCCGCGAGGTGCATGTTGGTATTGCTCACGCCCACGTAGTCGTCGAGCGCCACGAGGAGCGCGGCCATGTCCTCGAGATCCTCGTTGAGCGCGGAGAGGTCGGCGACCGGGCGGCGCAAGCGCTGCGCGAGCCGGGCGGTTTCCTCGGGGCGCGGTCGCCGCTGCAGGCTGATGAACGTTCCGGGAACGCCCGCGAGCGCCGACGCGAGCGCGTCGAGATCGACCGCCTTGTAGAGCGCGTCGAGGCGCCGGCCGAACTCCGGCTCGCGTCGATCGACGCCCGCGCGCCAGGTGACGCCGATGAAAGGTCCGTCGCCGTGGCGCGCGAGCGTGGCGCGGCAGTGCGCCAACCGCTCCGGCAGCGCTGCGAGCGGCAGCGGCGGAGGCGTGGTTTCCGTCCCGGAGATCGCCGGCAGATCGCCCACGAACAGCCGCAGCTCGGTCCCGGGGCCAGCCGCGTCGGCCGGCCTGACCTCGTCGAACAGCGGCGAGCGCCTCAGGAGCGGGACGAGCTTCGCCTGGCACTCGATGACGAGCGCGGCGCCGCGGCGCCCGAGCTCCGGGGCGAAGCGGCAGAAGAACAGCACGTCGCCGAGGCCCTGCTCGGCGACGAGACACGCGCGCGTTCCCGCGAGGTCGTGGGGCAACGAACCCCACTCCGGCGGCGGGCCGGCGCGCGGGACGAGGTCCCGCAGGAGGTACCGGCTCCAGCCCGCTCGCCACTCGCCGCGCGAGAGGAGCAGCCCGCCATAGCAGGCGCGCAGGAGCGCGCTCGCCGGAAGCCGGTCGATCGCGGTCCGGTAGAAGGCGAGGGCCGCGTCCGTTCCCGAGCGCTCGCGATGGGCCCCGGCCAGCTGGACGAGCACGTGCTCGTCGCCGGGCGATTCCGTACTCGCCTGCTCGAGCAGCGCGATCGCCTCGTCGAGCGCGCCCAGCCCCCGCAACGCCTGCGCCAGGTTCTTGCGCAGGCCGGGATGCCGCGGGTCGTAGGCGAGCGCACGGGCGTACGCCGCGCGCGCCCCTTCGAGATCGTCGATCTTGAACAGCGCCTTGCCGAGGTTGTAGGCGGCGTCGACGAACCCCGGCTTCTCGCGGAGCGCGCGCCGAAAATGCGCGATCGCCTCGTCGAACGTCCCGCACTCGGCCGCGGCGATGCCGAGCGTGTTCAGATAGGTCGGGTTGCGGCGATCGTGCTGCAACGCCCGCTGCGCGAAACCGACGGCCTCGTGCGCGCGCGTCGCGTTCAGCGCGATCACGGCCAGCATGTGCCAGGCCCGGTGCTCCTTCGGATTCGCGGAGACGATCTGCGCGAACGCGGCTTCGGCCTCGGCCGGCCGCCCGGCGCGCATCGCCTCCAGGCCGCGCCGGCCCAGCGCCTCGAGTTGCCCCGCGCCGTGGAGCGGCCCGGCCACCGACGGCCCTTCAGCCCTTCGCGGCCCGCTGGGTGCACTTCACGAAATCGTCGAGCTTCGCGCGCGCCGCCCCGCTCTTGATAGCCTCGAATCCTGCCTCGACGCCCTCCTCGAACGTCGCGGCGCGCCCGGCGACGTAGATCGCCGCGCCCGCGTTGAGCGCGACGATGTCGCGCGCTGCGCCGGCCTTGTTCTCCAGCGCGCCGAGCACCAGCGCGCGCGACTCCTCGACGTTCATCGCCCGGAGCGTGCGCGGGTCGTGCACCGGCAGGCCGAAGCGCTCGGGGTGCAGCATGTACTCGGACACCTTGCCGTCCTTCAGCTCGCCGACCATCGTCTGCCCGCTGATGGAGATCTCGTCCATCCCCTCCATGCCGTAGACCGTCATCGCGTGGCGCGCGCCGAGCCGCTGCAGCACGCGGATCTGGATGCCGACGAGATCGGGGTGGAACACGCCCATGAGCTGGGTCGGCGCCATCGCCGGATTGGTCAGCGGCCCGAGGATGTTGAAGATCGTACGCACGCCGAGCTCGCGGCGCACCGGCGCGGCGTGCTTCATCGCCGCGTGATGGTTCGGCGCGAACATGAAGCCGACGCCGACCTCGTCGATGCAGCGCGCGACCTGCTCCGGCGTGAGATTGATGTTGGCGCCGAGCGCCTCCAGGACGTCGGCGCTCCCCGACTTCGACGACACGGCGCGGTTGCCGTGCTTCGCGACGCGCGCGCCGGCCGCCGCGCAGACGAAGGTCGCCGCCGTCGAGATGTTGAACGTGTGCGAGGCGTCGCCCCCGGTGCCGACGACGTCGACGAGGTTGTCCTGGTCCTTGACGAGCACCTTCGCCGCGAGCTCGCGCATCACCTGCGCCGCGGCGGTGATCTCGCCGATCGTCTCCTTCTTCACGCGCAGGCCGGTGATGATCGCCGCGATCATGACCGGCGACATCTGCCCGCTCATGATCTGGCGCATGAGCTCGAGCATCTCGTCGTGGAAGATCTCGCGGTGCTCGATGGTGCGCTGGAGCGCTTCGGGTGCGGTGATAGGCATCGTGTCCTCCTCTACGAAACGTCGTGCAAATGGTCCGGGACCATTTGCATCTCGAGTCTCCCCCCGCCCGCGAGGCGGGAGAGGGGATAGGGGGTGAGCGCGGGGTTTCGTCGAACCCGACTGCCCGGGTTCGACGCCGCGCGAACCGGCACGCCTTGCAAGGTCGTGCCGTGGAGAGGGCCGAGCGTCGTATCGTGGTTCACGACGCTCAGCAGGTCAGGAAGTTCTTGAGCATCGCGTGTCCGTGCTCGGTCAGGATCGACTCGGGGTGGAACTGCACTCCCTCGACGCGCAGGCGCCGGTGGGCGAGCCCCATGATCTCGCCGTCCTCGGTCCAGGCCGTGATCTCCAGGGCGTCGGGCAGCGACCCGCGCTCGACGGCGAGCGAGTGATAGCGGGTCGCGGTGAACGGGCTCGGCAGGCCGCCGAACACGCCGCGGCCCGAGTGCACGATCGGCGAGGTCTTGCCGTGCATCAGCGTCTTCGCGTGCACCACCTTGCCGCCAAACGCCTGCCCGATCGCCTGATGCCCCAGGCAGACCCCGAGAATCGGCACGCGGCCGCCGAGCCGCTCGATCACGCCGAGCGAGATCCCGGCCTCGTTCGGCGAGCACGGCCCGGGGGAGATCACGATCCGGTCGGGGCGCAGCGCCTCCGCCTGCGCGACGGTGACTTCGTCGTTCCGGACCACTTTCACTTCGGCCCCCAGCTCGCCGAGATACTGGACGAGGTTGTAGGTGAAGGAATCGTAATTGTCGATCATGAGCAGCATGACGGCCCTCTCCGGCGCCGGCTCATCGTGGCGGCGGGTAATGCCCCCGCCCCCGTGCGCCCCCTCCAGGGGGAGTCGCCGAGAAAAAATAATCCACCGCCCTCAAGAACCCCAACCAACACCGACGGTCCTTGACTAAACTGTTCACCCGTCGATCGCCCCACCGACACTTATGGATGATCGCCCGACCGGGTACGGGAAGACCCCCGAGCGCGATCTCCGTTGCCCGCGTTGCCAGGGCGCCCTCATCCGGATCAAGCGCCGGCCGATCGACCGGGTGATCAGCCTGCTCTTCCCCCGGCGGCGCTACCGGTGCGTGGCGATCGGCTGCGGCTGGGAAGGAAGCCTCTCCGCCAGGCGCTAGCGCGCCGATTTCGCGCTCGCGGTTCATTCCAGCCGGGAATCCAGTCCCGCCGTCGCCATCTCGGCCGCGCGCAACAGCGCCCGCGCCTTGATGTTCGTCTCGTTCCATTCGCTCTCGGGAACCGAGTCGGCCACGATCCCGGCGGCGGCCTGGACGTGAAGCGTCTCGTCCTTGACGACCGCGGTCCGGATCGCGATCGCGAGGTCCATGTCGCCGTGGTAGCCGATGTACCCGACGGCGCCCGAGTAGACGCCGCGCTTCACCGGCTCGAGCTCCTCGATGATCTCCATCGCGCGCACCTTCGGCGTGCCGGTCACGGTGCCCGCGGGAAACGTCGCGCGCAGCACCGCGATGGCGTCGAGCCCGGGCTGCAGCCGCCCCTCGACGTTCGAGACGATGTGCATCACGTGCGAGTAGCGCTCGATCACCATCTGCTCGGTCACGCGCACCGAGCCGACCTCGGCGATCCGGCCGACGTCGTTGCGTCCGAGGTCGATGAGCATCACGTGCTCGGCGCGCTCCTTGGGATCGGCGAGCAGCTCCTCGGCAAGCGCGCGATCCTCGTCGGGCGTCGCGCCGCGCCGCCGGGTGCCGGCGATCGGCCGGAGCGTCACCTTGCCGCCCTCGAGCCGCACCAGGATCTCGGGGGAGGCGCCGACGACGTGGAAGTCGCGGAAGTCGAACAGGAACATGTACGGCGACGGGTTCAGCGTGCGCAGGCTGCGGTAGAGCGCGAGCGGCGAGGCCGCGAAACCGCGCGACAGGCGCTGCGCGATCTGCACCTGCATGATGTCCCCGTCGAAGATGTACCGCTTGGACTTCGCGACCGCCTGGAGGAAGCTCGCCTCGCCGAAGCCGGACTGCGGCTGGTGCGTGATCGTCGGCCCGTGGGCGGGGATCGCGACCGGCTCGCGCAGGGCCGCGAGGAGCTGCCGCAGCCGCTCCCTGCCGTGCGCATAGGCGAGCGGGTTCCGGGGATCCGCGTACACCACCAGGTAGAGCTTGCCCGCGAGGTTGTCGACGATCGCGATCTCCTCCGATTGCAGGAGAACGATATCGGGCGTGCCGATGGGGTCGGGCTTCTCGGCCCGCGCGTTCTGTTTCGGGTCGAGCTTGGGCTCGATGTAGCGCACGGTCTCGTAGCCGAAGAAGCCCACGAGGCCGCCCGCGAAGCGCGGCAGGCCCGCCAGCGGCGCCGCGCGGTAGCGCTTGAGGTAGGCGCGAACGAATTCGAGCGGGTCGGGCGATTCGATCTCCTCGGTGACGGTCTCGCCGTGGAGCACCTGCACCGTGCGGCCGCGCACGACGATCCGGGTCTGCGCCGGCAGGCCGATGAACGAGTAGCGGCCGAACCGCTCGCCGCCCTGCACCGACTCGAGGAGATAGGAGTAGGGCCTGCCGGCGAGCTTGAGGTAGATGGAGAGCGGCGTGTCGAGGTCGGCGAAGGTCTCCAGGACGAGCGGTACCCGGTTGAAGCCTTCGGCGGCGAGCCGCTTGAATTCGAGTCCGGTCATGAACCGCTCCGTGTTGACTGCTTCGAGAACCTGCGGGGCGCGCGTGCGAACGCGCGCGGAAGCGTTCGACTAGCGGCGCCAGAGGCGCCAGCTACGCCAAAGCCCCCAGGTCTCGAAGCGCGGGCAGCTCATGCTCGGGTAGGTGCGGGTCGGATGAGGAAACGAAACCGGCGGGGACTATAGCACCCGACCCTCGTCCCGCACAACCGCGGCGCCCGCCGCGGCGATGAGGCGGGCGGCGTCGAGCAGGGAGTCGACGATCGCGTCGCAGCCGAGCCCGCTCACCGGCCGGCCCTCGTTGTAGCCGTAAGGCACGCACCAGACCGGACAGCCCGCCGCGCGCGCGGCCTGGACGTCGTTCCGCGAGTCGCCGATCATCAGCGCCGCCCGGGCTTCCACGCCAAGGCGCTCGCACGCGTAAAGGATCGGCAGCGGATCGGGCTTCCGGCGCTCCACCGTGTCGCCGCTCACCACGCAATCGAGGAGCCGCGCAAGACCGGTGCGCTCGAGCAGATCGTCCGTGAACCGGCTCGTCTTGTTGGTGACGCAGCCGAGCCGCAGCCGCAAGCCGCGCATGAGCTCGAGACCTTCGACGACGTCGGGGAAGGCTCGGGCGCGCCGTCCCGACTCCTCGCCGTAGCAGCGCTCGAAGATCGGCAGCGCGCGCTCGAAGAGCGACTGCTCGGCGACGCCGTCGAGACTCCCGGCGAGCGTCCGCTGGACGAGCACGGGCAGTCCCTTGCCGATGAAGGTCGTGATCTCCTCGGGCGCGCGCGGCGGGAGCCCCAGCTCCTGAAGCATGCGGTTCGCGGCGGCCGCGAGGTCCGGGGCGGTGTGGAGCAGCGTGCCGTCGAGGTCGAGCAGGACGGCGCGGAGGCCCGCGCTCATCCGCCGACGGCCGCGAGCGCCGCGCGCATCGCCGCGATGGTCGCCTTGTAGTCCTTCGTCCCGAAGATCGCCGATCCCGCGACGAACGTGTCGGCGCCGGCGCGCGCGATCTCGGCGATGTTGTCGACCTTGATCCCGCCGTCGACCTCGAGGAGGCACGCGCGGCCTGCGGCGTCGATGCGCGCGCGCGCCTCGCGGACCTTGTCCAGCGTGCGCGCGATGAACTTCTGGCCGCCGAATCCGGGGTTCACCGACATGATGAGCACGAGATCGAGCGCATCCAGCGTGTAGTCGAGCCAGTCGAGCGGCGTCGCGGGGTTGAAGACGAGCCCGGGGCGGCAGCCGCAGTCGCGGATGAGCGCGATCGTGCGGTCGACGTGCTCGCTCGCCTCGGGATGGAAGCTGATGATGTTCGCACCCGCCTTCGCGAAGTCCGGAACGATGCGGTCGACGGGCCTCACCATCAGGTGCACGTCGATCGTCGCGCGGGTGACCGGGCGGAGCGCCTCGCAGACGAGCGGACCGACCGTCAGGTTCGGCACGTAGTGGTTGTCCATCACGTCGAAGTGCACGAAGTCGGCGCCGGCATCGACGACCGCGCGCACCTCCTCGCCGAGCCGTGCGAAGTCGGCCGACAGGATGGACGGAGCGATGCGGTATTGGCGCGCCGGCATATGAGCCCTCACCCCTAACCCCTCTCCCGCGACCTGCGGCGCAGGAGAGGGGAACGTCGAGTTCGTCGACGCCGACGCATCGACGAAGCGAACGGAGGGCCGGCGCATTCTAGCGGGAAACCCCCCGCCGGACGGCGCCGGCTCCCCTTCCGGCGCGGGCGGCGTATGCTAGCGGCATCCAGCGGTCAGCGAGCGAGGTCGACCATGGCGAGCCCGAAACCCGGCCCGGCTTTCCCGCCGCTCTTCTCCGACGAGGAGATCGAGCGCCGCCGCACGCCCCTCCCCGACCGGGGCCCCCCGCACGCCAATCCGTGGCCCGCGCTCGAGGCCAAGTTCCCGCGGATCGCGGAGACGGTCCGCGCCCTCTGGGGCAAGCCGGAGCTCGATCGCTATCTCGATCGGCTGCTGATCGACGAACGCGGCGACCGCCACGGCTTCCCGCCCGAGGTCGTCGAGGCGTTGCTCACGCTTTCGCGGCAGCACAGCGAGCGTTTCGGTTTCCCCCCGCCGGCGGTCGAGGACTGGAAGATCGGTCCGCTGCGCTGATCCCCCTCACCACGGCTCGCCTTGCAAGGCGAGCCGGCTCACGCGGCGTCGACCTCAAGCAGTTGAGCTCGACGAAACCCCGCGTTCGCCCCTGACCCCTCGCGCGCCCAGGCGGGCGAGGGGAACGTCGCGTCGCGAAAGCGCGACTGCTAGAGGTCGCAAGTTGCGCCACCGGCGGTTCTGCGGTGCAATAGCCGCGTGGCGAACCAGAAGAAGTACGAGATCAGCGTCTCGCCCGAGGCGCAGTATCTCGCCGACCAGTCCGACGAGCCCGCCGGACGCTTCGTCTTCGCCTACACGATCACCCTGCGCAACACCGGCACCGTCCCGGCGCAGCTCATCAGCCGCCACTGGATCATCACCGACGCCAACAGCCAGATCCAGGAGGTGCGCGGCCTCGGGGTCGTCGGCGAGCAGCCGCTGCTCGCGCCCGGGGAGAGCTTCCAGTACACGAGCGGTGCCGCGATCGCCACCCCGGTGGGGACGATGCGCGGCACCTACCAGATGGTGGCCGAGGACGGCACGCGGTTCGATGCTCCGATCCCCGAGTTCACGCTCTCGATTCCGCGGACGCTCCACTAGGCGCCGGGCCGCTGCGTTCGCGTTGCTCGCTGCCCGCCTGCGGCGCGACGCTACCGTTTCATCGTCCACCAGACGATGAACGCGGCGATGGCCAGCACCACCGCGATCTCGACCAGGATGATCCAGAACCCGTCCATGCAGAACTGTCGCGCTCGCGCGTCACAACGTTCCCCTCTCCCGCGCAGCGCAAGAGGGGCTGGGGGGCGAACGCGGGGTTTCGTCGAGCTCAACTGCTTGAGCTCGGCGCCGCGTGCGCCGGCCCGCTTTGCAAGGCGGGCCGTAGAGAGCGGCCTGCGCGGCATCCTAACCTGCGTCCTCGCCGCCGCAGCGCTCGCCGCCTGCGCGACCAGGCCACCGACACCGGTGGCGGGGTGTCCGGCGCCGGCGGTGTGTCCCGCGTGCCCGGTGTGCCCGGCGCTCACCGAGCCGCCGAAGGCTCCGGCGTTCGCGCCGGTGAGCTTCGCCGACCTGCCGGGCTGGCGTGCGGACGATCTCGCGCAGGCCTGGGGCGCGTTCCGCGCGAGCTGCCGCGCGCTGCGATACCGCGAGCACTGGCGCCCGCTGTGCGAGGTGGCCGAGCCGCTCGAAGCACCCGGGACCGAAGCGATCCGCGCCTTCTTCGAGGCGAACTTCGTCCCCTATCGCGTGGTGAACCCCGACGGCAGCGACGAAGGGATGGTCACAGGCTACTACGAGCCGCGGCTGCGCGGCAGCCGCGAGCGGCGCACGCCGTATCTCCATCCGCTCTACGCCCCGCCCGATGACCTGCTCGTCATCGACCTCACCTCGGTCGCGCCGGAGACCAAGCACCTGCGGCTGCGCGGCCGGGTCGACGGGCGCCGCGTGATCCCCTACTACTCGCGCGCCGAGATCGAGACCGGCGCGGCGCCGGTCGCCGGCAAGGAGATCGCCTACGTCGACGACGCGATCGAGGCGTTCTTCCTGCAGATCCAGGGCTCGGGGCGCGTGCGCCTCGAGTCGGGCGAGGAGCTGCGGGTCGCCTACGCCGACCAGAACGGACACCCGTACCAGTCGATCGGTCGCTATCTCGTCGCCACCGGCGAGCTGCAGCTCAACGAGGCGAGCATGCAGGGCATCCAGGCGTGGGCGCGGGCGAACCCGGCGCGGGTGACGGAGCTGCTGAACCAGAACCCGAGCTACGTCTTCTTCCGCGAGCTGCCCCCGCTCGACACCGGGCCGATCGGCGCCCTCGGCGCGCCGCTCACCGCCGAGCGCTCGCTGGCGGTCGACCCGCGCTTCATCCCGCTCGGCGCGCCGGTCCATCTCGCCACCACGCACCCGAACTCGAGCGTACCGCTCGAGCGGCTGATGATCGCGCAGGACACCGGTGGCGCGATCCGGGGGCCGGTGCGCGCGGATTTCTTCTGGGGCACCGGCCCGGACGCCGGCCTGCTCGCCGGCCGGATGCGACAGCCGGGACGGATGTGGGTGCTGCTGCCGAAAGGGATGCCGTGCCCGCTCTGCGCGCCGGCGCCCTAGTGCCGTTCCTTGTTGCGCCTAGGCGTGCCAGCCGCGCGCGACACCGGGCGTCGGTCCTCGCCCTCGGCTGCGGTTAGTTGGAACGGCACTAGCGCTTCGCCACGTCCGCCAGCATCTTCGAGAGGCGGGCGGCGGGCATCCAGCCGGAGACGCGCTGTCCGTCGGCGAAGATCAGGGTCGGCGTGCCGTTGATCCGGTGCTTCTGGCCGAGCGCCAGGTTCTTCTCGATCGGCGTGTCGCAGGTCGGCTTCGCCGTCGGTTCGATGCCTTTCAGCATCAGGTCGAGCCAGGCCTTCGCGCGATCGGGCGAGCACCAGACCGCCTTGGAGACCGCCGCCGAGTCGCGGGCGATGATCGGAATCAGGAAGACGTGCACGGTCACGTCGTCGACGTGCATCAGCTCCTGGTCGAACTTGCGGCAGTAGGGGCAGCGCGGGTCGGAGAAATAGGCGAGCTGCCGCGTCCCCTTGCCGCGCACGATCTTGAACGCCTGCGCGAGGGGCAGATCCTCGAACCGGATCGCGTTCAGCCTGCGCATCCGCGCCTCGGTGACGTCGGTCTGCGTCTTGGCGTCGATCACGGTGCCGACGAAGAAGTAGGTTCCGTCCTCGTCGGTGTAGAGGATCCGCGGGCCCTCCGGGGTCGAGAGCCGCACCTCGTACAGCCCGAGAAAGCCCGCCTTGGAGACGCCTTCGACCTTCGCGCCGTCGACGAGCAGGCCCTCGACCGCCTTGCGGATCGCCGCCTCGTCCGCTCGCGCCGCCAGAGCGACGCCGAGCAGGGCGAGCAACAGGAGCTTCAGTATCACTTTCACTTCGCTTCTCCAGTGCCTCCGTCAGCCGATCGCGTGACGGACCAGCAAGTTCTTCACCGGCGCCAGCCGGTCGGTGAGGCTCAAGCCCCGGTTGCGCAGGCGCGCCGCGGCCGCTCCGGGAAGGCCGAACAGGCTCGCGAGCCCGTCGGTGACCGCGCGCATCGCGAAGATCGCCTCCGCGCGCGAGCGCTCGAAGCGGCGCGTGAGCACCCGGTCGCCGCACTCGCGGAACGGCTCGCGCGCGGCGAGCGTTTCCGCGAGCACCCGCGCGTCGCCGAACCCGAGGTTCACGCCCTGGCCGGCGAGCGGATGCACCACGTGCGCCGCGTCGCCGATCAGCGCGATACGCGGGGCGATCATCGACTCCGCGGCGAGACTTTGCAACGGGAAGGCCTGCGGCGGCGTGACCAAGGTCAGGTCGCCGAGCGCGCCCCGGCCCGCGTCCGCGACCCGCCGGCAGAATGCCTCCGGGGCGAGCGCCAGGAGCTCGCGGCCGTGATCCTCGCCGGTGGACCACACGATCGAGATCCGGTTCCCGGGCAGCGGCAGGTACGCGAGCACTCCGTCCGCCCGGAACCATTGGAACGCGGCGCCGTCGTGCGGGGTTGCGGTCCCGCAGTTCGCGACGACGCCGAGCTGCCGATAGCTCGAGGCTCGCGCGGTGAGGCCGGCCGTGCGCCGGACCCACGATTGCGCGCCGTCCGCACCGACGACGAGCGCGGCGCGCAGCCGGATGCCACCGGCGAGCGTCAGCGTCGCGGCCCGTGCGTCCACCTCGAGGCGTTCGCAGTGCGCCGCGAACCGCCGCACGTTCGCCAGGTGCGCGATCGACTCCCACAGCGCGTGCGCGAGGCGTCCGCTCTCGACGATGGACGCGAGGACCGGGATTCCCGCGTCGTACGCCGAGAACTCGAGCGCGGCGCCGGGCTCGTCGCCGAAGATCTCCATTCGCGCGACCGCCTGCACGCGCCGCGGGTCGAGCGCCTCCCAGGCGCCAATCGACGCGAGGAAATCGCTCGACGCGGGACTGATCGCGTAGATGCGGCCGTCCCACGCTTCGCCGGGCGCCGCCGGCGGCGAGGGCTCGACGAGCGCGACCGCGAGGCCGGCGCGCCCCAGCGCAGCCGCGAGGCTCGCGCCGACGAGCCCCGCGCCGACGATGGCGACGTCGCAGTCCACATCGGGATTCTATGGCAACGCTGCTCCCCGCCTCGGGAGCAGCGGCTGGGCGCCCGTCAGCCGAAGGGCTGCGCACGGGCGTCGCGCGGCGTCGACATCGTGCAGCTTCGAAGTCTCGTGCGTGCCCACCCGCTCGGGGCTCGCGATGCGCTTCTCGAGCGGGACGCGGAACCGGTGGAACGTCGGCCGTTTACCGGGTCGCCTTGACACCCCTGGAGGGCGGCCGGACAATCGCGCCCTTCGCGTGGCGAGTTAGCTCAGTGGTTAGAGCAGCGGAATCATAATCCGTTGGTCCGGGGTTCAAATCCCTGACTCGCCACCACCTCCCCGTTTCCCGGTTCACGGCAGGCGGGAGTTCTTGCGGTCCGGCGCCGCGAAGCGCGGAGCCCACCTCGGCGAGCTCGGGCAACCGCGAGTCCTCAGGACGGGCGCGGAGTAGCGCCGCCTGCGGCCAGCCCGGCCTGCTGCCGGTCGTACGGCTCCAGCGTGCGGCAGGGCCCCAGCACCGTCATGACGATGACGGCATGGCGCAGGTCCTGCCTGGACTGGAACAACCGCGCCCTTGGCACGGTGCGGCCCGGCGGAGGCGCGGGCGAAGCGGCAACCGTTTCGACGGGCCGCGCCGACGCTGCCGGCGCAGGGCTCGCCGGCAGGCCCGCCTGCGGCCTGCGCCCCCAGAGATCCTCCAGCGGCTCGTCCTCCGGCGGCGGCGTCGCGTCTTGCTGCTGCGCCTGTTCCCGCTCCTGCTGCTCGCGCGTGCGCTTCGCCATCTGCTGCACCACGTAGTTGAACAGGAGGAAGCCGAGGAGCAGCAGACCGTACGTCAGGAGTTGGGACTTGTCCATGGCGGCCTACTTCCTCGGCGCGCCGGCGGGTTCATCCCCACCGCCCGCGATCACGCCGCGCATGTCCGTGTCCGCCTGCAGGTTCTTCATGCGGTAGTAGTCCATGATGCCGAGATTTCCCTGCCGGAAAGCCTCGGCCATGGCGCGCGGCACTTCGGCCTCGGCTTCCACGACCCGCGCCCGCATCTCCTGTTCCAGCGCAACCGCCATGGCGCGGCGCTCCTCGGCCTTCGCCTGGGCGATCTGCTTGTCGGCGTTCGCCTGGTCGATCTGAAGCTTGGCGCCGATGTTCTCGCCCACGTCGACGTCGGCGATATCGATGGACAGGATCTCGTAGGCGGTCCCCGCGTCCAGGCCCTTCTTCAGGATGTGCTTGGAGATGTGGTCCGGATTCTCGAGCACGCTCTTGTGGTTCGCGGCCGAGCCGATGGTGCTCACCATGCCTTCGCCGACGCGCGCGATGATCGTCTCCTCGCCGGCGCCGCCCACCAGCCGGTCGATGTTGGTTCTCACCGTCACGCGGGAAACGACGATGAGCTGGATGCCGTCCTTCGCGACCGCGGCGATCTTCGGCGTCTCGATCACCTTGGGCAGAACCGACATCTGCACCGCTTCCAGCACGTTCCGTCCGGCCAGATCGATCGCGGCGGCGCGCTTGAAGGGCAGCGGGATGTTGGCCTTGTCGGCCGAGATCATGGCGTTCACGGCCCGCACGACGTTGCCGCCCGCGAGGAAATGGGCTTCCAGGTCGTTGATGGAAATGTCGATGCCGGCCTTCACCGAGCTGATCCGTGCCGTGACCACCGTGCCGGGCGGAACGCGGCGCAGGCGCATGCCGATCAGGGTGAACAGCCCCACGTAGGCCCCGGAAGCCCATGCCGCGATCCAGAGCGGAATCGGGACCAGGTACAACACGACCGCCAGCACCCCCACCACCAATATGAGCAACCCCAGGCCCCCGGCGAGGCCGGTCTCGATTCCCGTCATGTGTCACTCCTCTCTTTGTTGACGTTCGTTATGGGTCGCACAACGATTCTGTTGCCGTCCACGCGGATCACTTCTATGGACTGCCCAGCGTCGATGAGCTCCCCCTCGGACACCACATCCACGCGCCGCCCGTCGAACTCGGCGATGCCGGCCGGTCGCAGCGTGGACGACGCCCGGCCCCTCTTCCCCAGCCACTGCGCATCGCCCTCGGGCGCAGCGACGTAGCCCTGAGTCGCGGCGAGCCCGCGCTCCAGGATCAGCCGTCGCCCGAAAGGCAGGCGGGGCAGGAAGCGCAGCAGTACCAGGCTCGCGACCACGGCGAGCAGCAGCGCGAACACGACGCGCGCCCCGGCGAGCATCATGAATTGCGGCGTGTTGCCGGGACCGAGCATGCTCAGCACGAGGCCGGCGAGGATGGCGAGAATGCCGAGGACCCCGGCGATGCCGAAACCCGGGATGACGAAAACCTCCAGCGCGAGGAGCGCCACGCCGATCAGCGCGAGCAGCAGCTCCTCCCAGCCGGCGAGCTGCACCAGCCAGTGACCCCAGAGGAACAGCGCCAGGCTCGCGATGCCCACCCCGCCGGGGATGCCGAATCCGGGGGTGCGCAGCTCGATGATGATGCCCAGCATGGCGATGGTGATCAGCAGCGAACTCACCACCGGATGGGTGAGGAAGCGCACCACGATCTCCGCCCAGTTGGGGGAGACGCGCCGGGTCTCGGCTCCGCCGAGACCCAGCCGCTGCAGCGCGTCTTCCAGGGTGTCGGCGCGAAAATCGGCGAGCTTGTGCTTCAGCGCCTCCTCGGTGGTCAGCGTCAGCAGCTTGCCTTTGGCGATGACGCCGGGGATCGCCACATCCGCGTCCACCATCGCCTCCGCGAGCAGCGGCGGACGCTTGCGGCTCTCGGCCGTGGCGCGGAACTCCTTGCGCACATAGGAGACCGTCTTTTCCTCGACGGGCTGCGCGGCCGCGCCGGGCTGTCCCGCCTGTACCGGGGTCGCGGCGCCGATGGTGCCGCCGCCGGCCATGACGATGTTCTCGGCGGCGAGGCTGATCAGGGCGCCCGCCGAGATGGCGCGCTTGTTCACGAACGCGACCGTCCGTACCCGGCTGTTGAGCAGCGCGTCCCGAATCTGAACGGCGGCATCGACGCGCCCGCCGAACGTATTGATCTCCAGCACCACCGCGGCCGCGCCCGCCGCGGTCGCCTCGTCGAGAACCCGCTGCACGAAGGGCGCCAGCCCGAGATCGATGATGCCCTCGATCGGCGCGACGTAGACGACGCGCCGCTGCTCCTGCGCGAAGGCGGCAGCTCCTGCGAAGAGCAGCCCCGGCGCGAGCAGGAGCAGGGTCCCGAGCCATCTTGCGCCGACCCCCATGGTGCGAGTCTACAAGCAGCCCAACTCTGGCGGTTTTCCTCGACCGGCGTTGCAGGCCATTCACCGGTCCCCTGCGCCCCGGGTCCATCAGACGGAGCATGGTGACTTCGACATGCCCCGGCTCGCCCCGCCTCGGGCTTGGCGACGAGGCGTGGCTCGCCGCGGACCGTGAACCCGTCGACGCAGAGCTGCTCGAAGCGAGCGCGCGAGCGCCCGAGCGGTCACCGCCAGGACATGCTTGGCACCAGCCGGGCGAGCGGTCAGGGTAATATCGCCGGGGCGCGACGCCGTGCCACCGAATCGGTCCACGGCGCTCCCGGAAGACGAGCGTAAGCTGCTGATCGACAAGCACATGCGGAGCGAGCGCAGGGAGTCCCTGACGCGCCGCCCTTTGCCGCTGCGCGGGCCGGCGCCGCCGGCTCCCCGCACTTACAACACTTACAATTAGGTCGAGTGCGCATCCCCACGTTTACGACGCTGACCCGGGTGTTCATCGGCCTCGCCGGCGCCCTCGCCCTGACGGGCGCGGTCCTCGCGCAAACCGCAGTGTTCCGCACGCTCCCGGCGGACGCGAAGCACGGCTACCTTTCCCACCTGCGGGACAACCTGGTCGACCTCGACGGGCGCGAGATCAAGCTCGCGCCCGGGGCGCAGATCCGCGGCGCGAACAACCTGATCGTGCTGCCGGCCGCGCTGCCGCGGAACTCGCGCGTGGGCTACCAGCTCAACGGCAGCGGCGAGCTCGCCCGCGTCTGGATCCTGACGACGGAGGAGGCGGCGAAGCTGGACAAGTCTTCCGCCGATCCGGACGCCGGCCGGCCGTTCAGCGAGATCCTGCCGCCACACGCCTCACCGCCGCCGGCGGGCGGGCCCGCGAAGCCCTGACCCCGCCCGCGTTTCCCGAGCGCATGACCCGGCGCGTCTACATCCGCACCTTCGGCTGCCAGATGAACGAGTACGACTCGGCGAAGATGGCCGACGTGCTCGCCGCCGCGGAGGGGTTCGAGCGCTGCGACCGGCCCGAGGACGCGGACGTGATCCTCTTCAACACCTGCTCGGTGCGCGAGAAGGCGCAGGAGAAGGTGTTCGGCGACCTCGGCCGCGTGAAGCATCTCAAGCGCGAGCGCCCGGAGCTCGTGATCGGCGTGGGCGGCTGCGTGGCGAGCCAGGAGGGCGCCGGGATCGTCGCGCGCGCGCCGTACGTCGACGTCGTGTTCGGGCCGCAGACGCTGCACCGCCTGCCGGAGCTGATCGCCGCGCGGCGGCGCACCGGGCGCCCGCAGGTCGACGTCTCGTTCCCGGAGATCGAGAAGTTCGACCGCCTGCCGCCGCCGCGGGTGGAGGGCCCCACGGCGTTCGTCTCGATCATGGAGGGCTGCAGCAAGTACTGCACGTTCTGCGTCGTGCCGTACACGCGCGGCGAGGAGGTGTCGCGCCCGTTCGAGGACGTGCTGACCGAGCTCGCGGACCTCGCCGACCAGGGCGTGCGGGAGGCGACGCTCCTCGGCCAGAACGTGAACGCGTACCGCGGCCGGATGGCCGACGGCGAGACGGCTGATCTCGCGCTCCTCCTCGAGTACGTCGCCGAGATCCCGGGCCTGGAGCGGATCCGCTACACCACCTCGCACCCGAAGGAGTTCACGTGGCGCCTGATCGATGCGCACGGACGCATCGGCAAGCTCGCGCCGCACGTGCACCTCCCGGTCCAGTCGGGCTCGGACCGCGTGCTCGCGGCGATGAAGCGCGGCTACACGGCGCTCGAGTACCGGTCGATCGTCCGGCGCCTGCGCGCCGCGCGCCCCGACGTCGCGATCTCCTCGGACTTCATCGTCGGCTTCCCCGGCGAGAGCGAGCGCGACTTCGCGGCGACGCTCGAGCTCGTCGAGGACGTCGGGTTCGACGCCTCGTTCTCGTTCGTCTACAGCCGCCGGCCGGGCACGCCCGCGGCCGAGCTTCCCGACGACACGCCGCCCGCGGCGAAGCTCGCCCGGCTCCAGCGGCTGCAGGCGAGGCTCGACGCGCAGGCGCACGCGGTCGACGAGCGCATGGTCGGCACGGTGCAGCGGGTGCTGGTCGAGGGCGCGGCGCGGCGGAATCCCGACGAGCTCGCGGGCCGCACCGGCAACAACCGCGTCGTCAACTTCGCCGGCCCGCGCCGGCTCGTCGGCCGGTTCGCCGACGTCGTGATCGAGCGGGCGCTCTCGCACACCCTCCGCGGCGTCGTCGTCGCCGCCGCGGCCGAGCCGGCGGGAGCGCCGGGGACGGCCGGCGCAGGCGCTGCGACAACGAGAGCGCTCGAACACGGGGGCGGAGCCCCCGCGTAGAACCCGCTGAACGAACCTTGCGCGCCGCGTTGAAGGCCAAGCCAGTCGAAGTCACGCTGTCCCCGGCGGACAATCAGCGCCTCGCGAACCTGTGCGGCGCGCTCGACGAGAACCTGCGGCAGATCGAGACCGCCCTCGACGTGACGATCGCGCGTCGCGGCGAGCGCTTCACGCTGCGCGGCGAGCCCGCGCGCACCGCGCGGGCGGTCGCGGTGCTCGAGAAGTTCTACTCCGACGCGAAGCGCGAGCTCACGGTCGACGACATCCAGCTGGGGTTGGTCGAGTTCCGCCAGCCGCGCGCGTCGGAAGAGCACGAGCTCCCGGTGCTGCAGACGCGCCGCCCCGACCTCCACGGGCGCACCCCGCGGCAGCGCGAGTATCTCCGGAACATCCTCGAGCACGACGTCACGTTCGCGGTCGGCCCGGCCGGCACCGGCAAGACCTATCTCGCGGTGGCGTGCGCGGTCGACGCGCTCGAGCGCGACGCGGTGAAGCGCATCGTGCTCGTCCGGCCCGCGGTCGAGGCCGGCGAGCGGCTCGGCTTCCTGCCGGGCGATCTCGCGCAGAAGGTCGACCCGTATCTGCGACCGCTCTACGACGCCCTGTACGACCTCATGGGCTTCGAGAAGGTGCAACGGCACTTCGAGCGCGGGACGATCGAGCTCGCGCCGCTCGCCTACATGCGCGGGCGCACGCTGAATCACTCGTTCATCATCCTCGACGAGGCGCAGAACACCACCCCCGAGCAGATGAAGATGTTCCTCACGCGCATCGGGTTCGGCACCAAGGCGGTGGTGACCGGCGACGTGACCCAGATCGATCTCGCGCGCGGCCAGAAGAGCGGCATGATCGAAGCGCGCCTGATCCTCGCCGGCGTGCGCGGGATCGCGTTCACCGCATTCCAGTCGGACGACGTCGTTCGCCACCCGCTGGTGGCGCGCATCGTCAACGCCTATGAGGCCTACGAGCATGGCGCGGCCGCGCGTGCGCCGCGCGGCGAGTGAGCGCCGCCGGCCGGCTGGAGTTCGCGCTCCAGTACGCGGCGCCGCGCCGGCATCTGCCGGCGCGCTCGAGCGTCGCCGCCTGGATGCGCGCGGCGCTCGCCGGCCGCCGCGCGCGCGTGACGGTGCGGTTCGTCGGGGCCGCGGAAGGCCGCCGCCTCAACCGCGAGTTCCGTGGCCGGGACCACGCGACGAACGTGTTGACGTTCGGGTACGACGCGGGCGACGGGCGGCTTGCCGGAGACATCGTGCTATGCGCACCGGTGGTCGAGCGCGAAGCGCGCGACCAGGACAAAGCGCTGCGCGCGCACTACGCGCATCTCGCGGTCCACGGCGCGCTGCACCTGCGCGGCTACGACCACAGCCGCAGGCGCGACGCCGTCCGCATGGAAGCGGAGGAGAGGCGTATCCTGACGCGGCTCGGCTTCGCCGATCCGTACGGGGGACGAGGGATGGGGGGACGCGGGATGAGGGATGAGGGTCCGATCATCCGCCATTCCCCTTCCCCGCAGTGAAATGGACGACGCCGCGAGTCACAAGCCGTCGTTTCTCGAGCGCCTCGGGGCGCTCATCATGCGCGAGCCCGAGGACCGGGAGCAGCTCATCCAGCTCCTGCGCTCGGCCTACGACCGCAACCTCCTCGACGCCGACGCGCTGTCGATGGTCGAGGGCGCGATCCAGGTCTCGGAGACCAAGGTGCGCGACGTGATGGTGCCGCGCGCGCAGATGGACGTGATCGACATCAACGAGTCGCCCGAGAAATTCATCCCGCACGTGATCGCGACCGCCCATTCCCGCTTCCCGGTCATCGACCGCGACCGCGATCACGTGATCGGGATCCTGCTCGCCAAGGACCTGCTGCGCTACTACGCCGACGAGGAGGAGTTCAACGTCCGCGAGATGCTGCGGCCGGCGATCTTCATCCCCGAGTCGAAGCGGCTGAACGTGCTGCTGCGGGAGTTTCGCGCGAGCCGCAACCACATGGCGATCGTCGTCGACGAGTACGGCGGCATCGCGGGGCTGGTCACGATCGAGGACGTGCTCGAGCAGATCGTCGGCGACATCGAGGACGAGTACGACTTCGACGAGGTGGAGGACAACATCCTGCGCGAGAAGGGCGGGCGCTGGCGGGTCAAGGCGCAGACCGACCTCTCCGACTTCAACCAGGTGTTCGAGACCGACTTCGCCGACGAGGAGCACGCCACGGTCGGCGGGCTCGTCATCGGCCGCTTCGGCCGGCTGCCGAAGCGCGGCGAGTCGGTGACGATCGAGGGATTGAAGTTCAACGTCCTGCGCGCCGACAGCCGGCGCCTCCACACGCTGCTCGTCGAGCGCGTGAAGGAGCCCGCAGCGTGAGCTCGCCGGGGCGCCTCGAGGGCGCGCGCGCGGGCAGCCCGATGCGCGCCGGGTGTCCGCGCTGAAGCGTCCGCACGGTTGGGCGCAGCCGACGCTCGCGCTGGCCGCGGGCGCCCTCTCCGTCGCGGCCTTCGGCGACTGGCCGCTCTTCCCGCTCGCGCTCGCCGCGCTCGCGACGCTCTGCTGGCTCTGGGCGCGCGCGGATTCGCCGCGCGCGGCGGCCGGGCTCGGCTTCGCGTTCGGCGCCGGCCTCTTCCTCGTCGGCGTGAGCTGGGTCTACGTCAGCCTCCACGACTTCGGCGGGATGCCGCTGCCGCTCGCCGCGCTGGCGACCCTGCTCTTCTGCCTCTATCTCGCGCTCTTCCCCGGCGCGGTGGGCTACGTGCAAGCGAAGCTGGCCGCGCCGCGGCCGGTACGCCTCATGCTGGTCGTCCCTGCGCTCTGGACGCTCGCCGAGTGGCTGCGCGGCTGGCTGTTCACCGGCTTCCCCTGGCTCGCGCTCGGCTACTCGCAGCTCGACGGGCCGCTCGCGGGGTTCGCGCCGCTCGGCGGCGTGCTCGGCATCTCGTTCCTCGCCGCGACCGCGGCCGGCGCAGCGGCGACGCTGGTCGTCGACCGGGGCCGGCGACGCGCGGCGGCACTGCTCGTGCTCGCCGCGGTGGCGATCGGCGGCGGCGCGCTCCGCCCGATCGACTGGACGGCGCCGCACGGCGGGCCGCTGGCCGTGAGCCTGCTGCAGGGGAACGTGCCTCAGGCGCTCAAGTTCGTGCCCGGGCGTTACGCGGAGACGCTCGCGACCTACGCGCGGCTCGCGGAGGGCTCGAGCGCGCGCCTGATCGTGCTGCCCGAGACCGCCATCCCGCGCTTCCTGCACGAGGTCGAGCCGGCGTACCTGGAGCGGCTGAAGGCGATCGCCGCCAAGCGCGAGGGAGACGTGCTGGTGGGCGTGCCGGTCCTCGACTCGGAACGCCGCTACTACAACGCGGTCGTCAGCCTCGGCGCCGCGCCGACCCAGCTCTACGCCAAGTCGCACCTGGTCCCGTTCGGCGAGTTCGTGCCGCCGGGGTTCGGCTGGATCGTCGCGGTGCTCGAGATCCCGCTCGGGAACTTCGCGCGCGGCGCGGAGCATCAGAAGCCGCTCGCGCTCGCCGGGCAGCGCATCGCCGTCAACATCTGCTACGAGGACGCGTTCGGCGAGGAGATCATTCGGCCGCTGCCGGACGCAACGCTCCTCGTCAACGTGAGCAACGTCGCGTGGTTCGGCGACTCCCTCGCCCCGGCGCAGCATCTGCGCATCGCGCGCATGCGGGCGCTCGAGACCGGGCGTTTCATGCTGCGCGCCACCAATACCGGGGTGACCGCGATCGTCGACCCGCGCGGAGCGGTCGCCGCGCGCCTGCCCCCCTTCACCGAGGGCGCTCTCGAGGGTCGGGTCGAGGGACGGACCGGGGCCACGCCGTACGTGCGCCTCGGAAACGCCCTCGCCGTCCTGGTCTCGCTCGCGATCGTCGGCTGGGCCGTGCTCGCTGCCCGCGTGAGGCGCGCACGACGGCGCGATGGCCCCGACCTGGTCGGCGGGCGCCCCCCTGTCAAGGGGAGTCTCGAGTGAAACGCGGCAGGGGAACTGCCCACCCTGCCAAGGGGGTGCGGAGCGAAACGAGGCGGGGGTTCGAGCCGCGCGATGCAGCACGGCGATTTCCCGCAACGAGAATCGCGGTCCCGGATGAGGAAATCGCCGCCCGGGGGTTCGCCTCGGGCCGCCGCGAGGAGTAAACTAGGTGACGCGAGTTTCGCCCCGTCCTTCAACCCTTTTCGCGCACAGGAGGCTGCCAATGATGACCGAAGCAGAGATCGAGGCGCTTAAGGAAAAGATCAGCTCGCTTCGAACTGAGCACCACGATCTGGACGCGGCCATCGCGCGAATGGAAGAAAGCCGAATATTCGAGGACGACCAGCTTCACCGGTTGAAGAAGAAGAAGCTCTATCTCAAGGATCAGATCGTCACGCTCGAGCGCCGGCTCGCGGGCGAGACCGATCGGGCCCTCGAAGGGGACGCGACGTTCAGGGGCGCAAGCCCGTCGTACTAGCGCCAGCGCGCACGCGAACCGCGCCGGAGCGCGGGACTCTCCACAAACCAGCAAGGGGGCGGTTGCCCCCTTTTCACTCCGCCATGGGAACCACCATCGAGCTCACTGCCTCCGACGGCCATCGTCTGGCCGCCTATCGCGCCGATCCCGCGGGCAAGCCGCGCGGCGGCCTCGTCGTCATCCAGGAGATCTTCGGCGTCAACAGCCACATCCGCAGCGTCGCCGACGGCTACGCAGCGGACGGCTACCTGGCGATCGCGCCGGCGCTGTTCGATCGGGTCGAGCGCGGATTCGAGGTGGGCTACTCGCCGCCGGAGATCGAGCGCGGGCGCGCGGTCCGGGCGAAGGTCTCGCTCGAGGACGCCCTGAAGGACGCGGCGACGGCGATCAAGGCCGCGGCCGCGACGGGTAAGGTCGGCATCGTCGGCTATTGCTGGGGCGGCACCGTCGCATGGGCGGCGGCGACCCGCCTCGACGGGCTCGCATGCGCGGCGCCTCACTACGGCGGCGGGATCGCCGAGATCGCGACCGAGCGGCCGCGCTGCCCGGTCGTGTTCCACTTCGGCGAGACCGACCAGCAGATCCCGATGACCGACGTCGAGAAGATCCGCAAGGCGCAGCCCGGGCAGACGGTCCACGTCTACCCCGCCGGCCACGGGTTCAACTGCGATCAGCGCGGGTCCTATCACGCCCCGAGCGCCAAGCTCGCGCGCGAGCGGACGCTCGAGTTCCTGCGCAAGCACGTCGGGTAGGGAGCCGGCGGCCGCGGGCGCTCCCCTGACACGCGCGGCAGGGGCCGTCGTCTTCCGCCGCACCGAGCGCGGCGTGCAGCTCCTCGTGCTGCGGACCGCGGCGACGTGGGACTTTCCGAACGGCGGCCTCGCGCCCGGCGAGGCCGAGTTCGACGCCGCGCAGCGCGAGGTCGCCGCGGCGACCGGCCTCGCCGATCTCGATTTTCCGTTCGGCGACGCGCACCGGGAGGCGCTGCCCTCCGCGGGCGGGCGGGTCGCTTCATACTATCTCGCCGAGACCGACGCGGCCGACATCGAGCTGCCGGCGTCCCCGACGCGCCGCCACGAAGCGCGCGACGAGTGGCGCTGGGTGACCTTCGACGAGGCCGAGGACCTCCTGCCGCCGCGCCTCGCGCTCATTCTCGACTGGGCGCGGGCGACGATCGACGCACGCTGATCGAAACCGCCTGCGGCGCGCCGCGCGCGCAACCCGCGCGACCGGGCATCGCGCTCAGGCGCGGGCCCCCTTCACGGGGTGGAGATCGAACGCGAGGCACAGGCGCTGCTCCGCGTTGTCTTCCGGCAGCGGTATCGTGTCGTGCCAGAAATACGACGGGAACGTGACCATCAGGCCGGGCTCGGGTTTGACGAATCGGGTCAGCGGCACCTGCGTGAGCTTGATGTCGGTTCGGGGGGTGCCGATGTTCAGCCAGCCCGCACGGCCGGCGGCGGGCTCGTCGACGATGCTCGGGACGTCGACGTAGTAGACCCCGCTCAGCCAGCCGTCGGCGTGGATGTGCGGGAAGAGCTTCCCGCCGCCGCGCATCTTGATCGCCCAGAGATCGAGGTGGTACTTCCGCGGGGCGCAGCGGACGAACGGGTGGGCGGCATCTTCGCCGGACAACCCGGCGAGCCGCTGCTCGAACGCGCGGTCGATGAATCGCTTCAGCGCCGCGAGCGCCGCGTTCGGCTGATCGGCCAGATTCATCGTGCTGTGCCAGGCCTTGAGCGTGGCGTACTCCGGCGGGTCTTCCCGCAGGGACGGCTCGTTCGAGGCGAACTCGGACAATCCGCGGTTGAGGGCGGCGATCTCCTCGGCGCCGTAGCCGAGATCCGCGAGCCGGTGAACGTGCAGCAGGCGGTCCGGATCGGACAGCCAGCGCTCGTCCTCGGTTCGCCCGAGCTCGGCGAGCGCGAGCGTCTTCAGCGCGAGCGCGCGGACGTCCCAGGCGTTCAACGCCAAGGCCCGCTCGAGATGACCGAGCGCCTCCTCGGCCCGGCCATGCACGAGCAGGCACTCTCCGGCGGCGACGACGGAGGCGATCTCTCCCGGGTCGATCTCGAAGGCCTTCGTGAAGGCCGCCACTGCCTCGTCGCACCGGCCGAGCCGCGTATAGATCGTCCCGAGGAAGTGGTGGCCCTTCGCGAACCCGGGGCGCGCCCGGGTCATCCTGGTGAGGAGCGCGATCGCCTCGTCGTATCTTGCGGCCCCGCTCAGGCTCGACGCCAGCGTGTTCAGCATCTTCTTGTTGTCCGGCGCGAGCCTCAGGCCCTGCTCGCAGCAGGCGATGGCCTCGGCGAAGCGGTTCTGGTCGTGGAGGACCGCGGCGAGGTTCGCGTGCGCGTCCGCGTAGTTCGGGGCCTGGCTCAGCGCCCGTACCAGCAGCTTCTCGGCCTGGTCGTACTGCTTCGTCTCCCCGAGGAGCAGGCCGAGATTGCTGAGCGCTACAACGTTGCCGCCATCGCGGGCGAGGACCTGCTCGTAGCCGCGCGCCGCATCCTGCAGGCGGCCCGCCTTGTGCGCCCGCATGGCGACTTCGATCAGTTGTTTCAAGCCTTGAGAGGTCACCGAGATGGCGGGGTCGTCTTGCGACGAGTCAAACCGTCGCGCCGGGGCGCGTCGGCCCCGGCGGGTGGGAATTATCCGGCCGCTCGCGCAACGGTCAATACCGCGGCATCAACCGCGCCATCAGGGTGTTGGCGCCGACCGCGAGCACGAAGACGAGGATCAGGACCGCGTACAGGTCCGGCACCCGGAAGTTGTTGTAGTGCTCGATCGCGAGGTGGCCGAGCCCGGCGTTGGAGAGCTTGATCTCCGAGAGCAGGCAGCCGATCACCGCCAGCCCGAACCCGAGCCGCATGCTGGTCACGAGCGAGCGCCGCATCGCCGGCAGATAGATCCGGAACATCATCTGCAGCGGCGTGAGGCGGAAGCTCCGCCCGACGCGGACGAACACCGGATCGATCTGTCGCACGCCCGCGGCGGTGTTGATCGCCACCGGGAAGAACGCCGACAGCGCAGCGAGCGCGACTTTGGAGCCGATCCCGGTCCCGAAGGCGAGCATCGCGATCGGCAGGAAGATGATCTTGGGCGCGGTGGCGAAGCCGTCGACGTAGGGCTGGACGGCGTCGCCGAAGAACCGGCGCGCGCCGACTGGAACGCCGACCGCGACCCCGGCGGCGAACCCGATCGCGAACCCGGCGAGCACCTCCCAGGCGGTCACGCCGAGATGGCGGTAGGTCTCCGCGCTCAGCACCAGGTGGGCGAACGCGACGGCGATCTTCTCGAGCGGGGGCACCACGTCCTCGTAGAGCAGCCCCGAGCGGGCGACGAGCTCCCAGGCGGCGAGGACGACGACGAGCGTCACCACGCGGATGCGCAGCACCGAGCCTCCGCCGCGCGCGGCGCCGCCTCGCTCGACGGCGGAGCGGGCCTCTAGCGCGGTCTCAGCCATGTCTCGAGCCGCGCGAGCGCGGCGAGGAACAGCCAGCTCACCGCGACGATCAGGAGGATGGCCGCGTACATCGCCGGGATCTCGTAGCGGAAGTACATCTCCGACACGATGCGGCCGAGGCCGCCGAAGTCGATGAGGAACTCCATCCCGATGATGTTGACGAGGGCGTAGATCAGGCCGAGGCGCAGGCCCGTGAAGATCGCCGGCACCGCCGCCGGAAACGCGATCCGGCGGACGAGCGCCGCCGGCGTGAGGTGGAAGCTCCGGCCGACGTCGAGCAGCACCGTCGGCACGCCGAGGAACGCCTCGCGCGTCTTCAGCACCACCGGGATCACCGCGGCGAGGAAGCCGACGAAGATCGTGGTGGCGTAGCCGCGGCCGAAGATCACGAGGAACAAAGGGAAGAGCAGGATCGTCGGGGCCGCGAACGCGGCGCCGATCCACGGCTCGTACGCGCGCCCGAGCGCGGGCCGGCGCCACAGCCAGAAGCCCCACGGAATCCCGACGAGCGCGGCCGCCGTGGTCGCCGCGAACGCCTGGCCGATCGTGAGCGCGAACGGCTGCGCCACGAAGCCCTCGGCCCAGAGCTTGGCGAAGGCCCGTCCGAGGCTCGACGGCGGCGCGATGATGAGCGGCGAGATCCAGCCGGCGCGGATCGTCGCCTCGAGCGCGACGGCGACCGCCGCGACGCCGGCGAGCCCGGCGAGCGTCGTGGCGGCCCGGCGGCTCACGGGCGGCCCCGCCTCACCGCCGGCCGGTCATTTCGTCTCGTACACGAAATCGAACAGCAGCTTCTGCGCGTCGGCTTCGCTCATCGCCTTCTCGAGCTGCTTGTGCTGGAGCGCCTCGTCGAGATTCGCCTTCAGGCCCTTCACCGGCCAGGGCGCGACCGCCGCCTTCGGGAAGCTCTCGTAGGTCTGCTTGGCGATCGCCGGCGTCACCTTGTTGAAGGCGGCGTAGAACGCGACCGCCTTGTCGGGGTTCGCGTAGACCCACTCGATCGACTCGTGATAGGCCTTCATGAAGCGCCGCGCGGCGTCGCGCCGCCCGGTGAGGAACTTCGCGCCCGCGACGTTGACCCGCACGGTCTGGTCGTTGAGCGACGGCACGTCGGTGCCGCGCGCGATGATGCGGATCTTGCCCTCGCCGACCAGGTCGAAGTTGAAATGCGGCACCGACCAGCCGGCCTCGATCTGGCCCGACATCACCTGCGTGCGGGTGTCCGGGATCCCGCCGGTCGACACCAGCTTGGGCTTCACCCGGAAGTGATCCGAGAGCGCCAGCGCGACCAGGTTCGTCGAGGAGCCCGGGCGCGAGTAGCCCATCGTGCGGCCCTCCATGTCCTTCATCGACTTCACGGGACTGTCGGCCTTGACGTACCAGAACATGTCGGGCGCGCCCGTCATCTGCGCACTCACGATCTTCAGCGGCGCGCCCTTGGAGACCGCGCCGATCACGCCCAGGATGCCGTTCGCGATCGCGAGATCGGCGCTGTCGGTGATCACCGCCTGCAGCGTCTCGGCGCCGCCGCGGGTCCACGTGATGTCGACCTCGATGCCTTCGCGCTTGAAGATCCCGGCCTCGACGCCCTGCGGAATGAACAGCGTGTCCCAGTTGCCGCGCTGGCCGACCGCGGCGCGGACCTTGTCCTGCGCCAGCGCCGCGCCGCCGACCACCGTTGCCGCAATCGCGCCGATGAGCGCGCCCAGGATCGGTTTCATGTCGCCTCCTCCTCCGGTTGGAAAATCAGACGGCGCTCAACGCGCCGCCGCGTTCGCTGTCCCGCATCCCGCGCGACGCCTCCTCGCGCAGGTCGTTCCAGATCGTGGCCACGAGTTGCCCGAAGACCGCGCTCGACAGGATCTCGGAGGTGCGCGGGCGCGGCAGGTCGATCGCGACGATGCGCTTGACACGCCCCGGGCGGTAGGTCATCACGACCACCTGATCCGCGAGCTGCACCGCCTCGGTGATGCTGTGGGTGATCAGCAGCGTGGTCTGCTCGAGCTCGCGGTGGATCCGGAGCACCTCGTCGCCGAGCAGGAGCCGCGTCTGCTCGTCGAGCGCGCCGAACGGCTCGTCCATCAGCAGCAGCTTCGGCTGGAACGCGAGCGTGCGGGCGATCGCGGTCCGCTGCCGCATGCCGCCCGAGAGCTCCGCCGGATAGCGGTTCTCGAAGCCGTCGAGGCCCACCAGCCGCAGCAGCGCGCGAGCGCGGTCGAGCCGCTCGGCCTTGGCCACGCCGGCGACCGCGAGCGGAAAGGCCACGTTCTCGATCGTGGTGAGCCACGGGAACGTCGACTCCTCCTGGAACACCATGCCGACGTCGCGATGGGTCCCGTCGACCGGATGGCCGTCGATCAGCACCCGTCCCTCGTAGCCGTCGAGGAGCCCGCCGATCACGTTGAACAGCGTCGACTTGCCGCAGCCGCTCGGTCCGATGAGCGAGACGAAGCGGCCGCGCGGCACCTCGAGCGAGATCCCTTCGACGGCGGTGATCACGCCTTCCGGCGTGACGAAGCGCTTGGTCAGGTTCTCGACCGCGAGCACGACGCTCAGCCGACCCCGACGCCGACGTTCACGATCCCCCCTCCGCCTTGCCGGCGCGCAGCATGCCCGCCGCCATCGCGCCGGCGTAGCCGGTGGCGACCCGCACGTCGACGACGGCGACCGCGCCGCCGCGCACCGCATCGATCGCGTCGCGCAGCACGCCGACGAGCTTCGCCGTTTCCGTCACCGGGCCGAACCCGCGCGCTCCCTGCGCGCGCGCGATTCCCCCGAGGTCGATGTCCGGCTCGGCGATGCGCTGGCCGATCCAGCGGTTCTCGACCGGCCGGCCGCGCTCGCGCGCCACGCGCTCCTGGTGCAGCTCGTCGTTGAAGAACGAGCGGTTGTTCGACACGACCACGAGCAGCGGGATCCGGTAGTGGGTCGCGGTCCAGAGCGCGGTGACGCCCATCAGGTAGTCGCCGTCGCCCATGATCGCGACCGGCAGGCGGCCGGAGCTGCGCAGCGCGAGCGCCGCGCCGACCGCCATGCCGGGCCCCGAGCCCACGCCGCCGCCGCCGTCGTAGCCGAGGAAGTCGAGCGGGTGACGGAATGCGCGGTAGGCGCCGTCCCAGCCGAGCGGCGTTCGCAGAATGCACGCCTCGGCGTCGCCGAGCGCCTCGTTGAGCGCCGCCGCGAGGGACGCGACCGTCGGCTCGGCGCCCGCTTGCGCGGGAACGGTGGGCGCGGGCTTGCTCGCAGCCGCAGACGAGCGGGCGCGGCGGCTCACCGCGTCGAGCAGCAACGGCACGACCACGTCCGGCTCCGCGAGCAGATGGCAATCGACCGGATGCAGGCCCTGGTAGTCCATGCTCCAGCCGCGATGGCTGTGGAGATCGACAGACGCCTGGATGACCTTCGCCGGGACTTCGGTCGTGCCGTGCGCGGTCTTGAGCGTGCCTGCGATGTCGAGCCAGTCGAGGCTGAGGACCACGTCGGCGTCGCGGAGCACGTCGGCGCCGGCCGGGCTCAGGAACGTCGCGGGCGGCGCCGCGTGCAGCCGATGATCAGTCGGGAACGCCGCCGCCTGCTTCAGGTTCGTCAGCACGCGCGCGCCGAGCCGCTCCGCGAGCGCAACTCGGCTCGCCCAGGCCGCCTCGCTCCGGCCGACGCGCCCGGCGAGGATCACCGGCCGCTCGGCGGCGTCGAGGAGCTGCGCGGCGCGCAGCACGAGCTCGGGCGCCGGCCGCGCTGGCGGCGGCGGCGCGTAGCGCGCGACCTCGGGAACCGGCGGCAGCGCGTCGATCCGGGACTCCTGGAGGGCGGCGTCGAGGCAGACGTAGACCGGCCCGCACGGCGGGGTGCGCGCGAGGAGCGCCGCTCGCAGCAGCGATTCCTGCGCGGCGGCCACCGACGCCGGCTGGTCGTCCCACTTCGTGTAGTCGCGCACGAGCGCGCCCTGATCGCGCGCGGTGTGCGTCCAGTCGATCCACGGGCGGCGCTTCGCGGCGTCGACCGGACCGGTGGCGCCGAGCACGAGCACCGGCACGCGGTCGCACCAGGCGTTGAAGATCGTCATCGTCGCGTGCATCAGCCCGACGTTCGCGTGCACGGCGGCCGCCATCATCCGCTCGCACACCCGGTAGTAGCCGTGCGCGATAGCGACCGCGTGCTCCTCGTGCAGCACGAGCAGCATCTGCGGCCGCTCGTTGCCGAGGAAGTTGACGATGCTGTCGTGCAGGCCGCGGTAGCTCGCGCCGGGGTTGAGCGCGATGAACGGCACGTCGAGCGCCCGCAGGGTCGCCGCCGCCGCGTCGCTTCCCCAGAGGCTCGTGGGGGCGGCGGTGGCGGGCTTCTCCGGCAGCAACGGCTCCAGCACTGCGCGCTTGTTCACGTCCATGTCACACCTTGAACGACGCCAGGACCTCGGGCGGAAACAGCTCCTCGGGCGCGAGCTTCCGGTGGCAGACGCCTTGCTCGAAGGCGAACTGCAGGAACGCCTCCAGCGTGCGCCGGTTCGGCTCGAGGCCGTAAGGAAACGGATCGTCGCCGAACGCGCGGCGGAGCTGCGCGAGGTAGTCGCCGAGCCACGCGAGCGGCGCATGCGATGCGGTCACGTCGGCGAGCCGCGCGAGCGAGCGCCGCTTCGCCTCCTCGAATGCCTTGAGCAGGTTCATCGCCACCCACGGGTCGCGATCGAGCACCTCGCGCCGGAGCGCGACCACGTGCATGATCGGGAACACCCCGGTCTTGCGGAAGTACGCTTCCTCGGCCTCGCGGTAGTTCGGATAGAGCCGCACCATCGCACCCTCGCCGAATGCGCGCGGCGGGCGCGCGGAGAGCACGGCGTCGAGCTCCCCGGCGAGCAGCATGCCGTTGAGCGTCTTGTCCGGCATCGGGCGAAGCCGGAGGCCCGGCGGGAGCTTCAGCGCGACCTTCTCCGCCCGCCCCGGCTCGTTCACGCCGGCCTGCACCCAGTCGATGTCGGCGAGCCGCACGCCGAGCTCGTGCGCGATGAAGCCGCGGCTGTAGATCGCCGCCGTCTGCGCCCATTCGGGCACGCCGATGCGCTTGCCGGCGAGATCGGCCGGCGAGCGCACCGGACCGTCGGGGCGGACGTAGATCGACGAGAGGCGGAACACGCGCGACGGAAACACCGGCACCGCGACGACGCTCGCGTCGTCCTGCGAGCGCAGCGCGACGTACTTCCCGAACGAGAGCTCGGTGACGTCCCACTCGCGGTACTTCGTGAACCGGAAGAAGATCTCCTCGACCGGGAGGTTCAGCCATACGAGGTCGATGCCCTCGGGCCGCACGACGCCGTGCGCGACGTCGCGCGTGTGGTCGTAGTCGCCGAGTGCGAGGGTGAGGTGCAGGCGGCTCACGCCGCGAGCTTCCCGCGATTGGTCCCGAACCCGACCTCGGACCCGAGCAGCGCCGCCGAGTGCTTCAGGTCCTCCTGCCAGAGCAGCGACTCCATGTAGATGTTCAGGGGTTGATCCTGAACGGTGAGCTCGTACACGTACTCGTCGTACGAGGCGTGATTGTGGACGGCCCAGCCCGGCGCCGAGAGCATGAGGTCGCCCGCCTGCCACTCGTAGCGGTTTCCGGCCACGATCGAGTAGCCGCGGCCGCTGAAGTAGTAGTTGATCGCCGCCGAGACGTGCCGGTGCGGCCGGTCGACGATCTTCGGCGGGCGGATCGTCATCGTCGCGAAGAAGCTCGGCGTGATGCCGTTCATCCGCCCGGTCATCGGGTTGTACATCATGTACAGCCGCCGGCCGATGTACTCCTTGCCCAGCGCCTCGAGCTTGTCGAGCTCGCGCTTCACCGTCTCCCAGGGAAAGTGCAGCGGCTTCGACTCGACCGCTTGCGGGTTGATCAGGATCTCGTACGGCATCAGCATCCCGCCGTCTTCGCCGATCGGAAACATGCCGAACGGGCTCTTGCGGCGCGGATCGTCCCGCTTCTCCTCATCGCCGACGGGTTCCACCTCCGCCGGCGGGTCGAGCTCCGGCAGGTACACCTCCATGTGCTGGAGCAGCGGGATGTTGGAATAGGTCAGCCGCACCTGCAGGTCGGACCCGTCGTTCACGTGCCAGTAGGTCGCATACGACGGGTGGTTCCAGACGTCGTAGAGGCGGAAATCGATCCGCCGGCCGGCGACGATCGTGTGCCCGGTCCCGCCGATGCAGAAGTTCACCTCGGTTGCGTTGTGACGGAACGCCTTGGTCCTCTCGCCGGGCTTCAGCACCGAGAGCTTCACCTGGATGCCGGGCGCGAAGCCGGGGGTGTCGTCGGCCGCGAGCGGATGGACGATGAGCGATTCGCGCCGGCCGTCCGCCGGCGCCGGCAGGCTCGCGAGCCGCTCGACCTCGGCGTCGATCTCCCGCCTGGTCACGACGACCGGCGGCCACAGGTTGTTCGCGCGCGGCTGGCGGTTGGTGACGTCGTCGAAACGGCCGCTCAGCTGCTGGAACGGCTTGCGCAGATCGTTCATGGCTGCTCCTCGTGGATGCTCACGCGTGGCTCGCCGCGCGGATGCGCGGCTTCGCCCGTTGCGGGTGCGCGAACGGCCGGCCTTTCCCGGCCTGCACCGCGCGCGCGTAGATCTCGGCGGCGAGCGCGAGATCGGAGATTCCCATCCCCATCGCCTTGAACAGCGTCAGGTCGTCGCCGGCGCCCCGCCCGACGCCGCTCGCGATCACGCGCGCGAGCGGCAGCACCTTGTCCCACCGCGGCCCGGGCGGACCGAACCGGGTCATGAATTCGGCTGCGAGCCGGTGGACCGCCGGCAGGCTGTCGACCGCGATCCGGCTCGCCCGGTCGAAGAGATCCTGCGCGAACTCCTCGCGTTCCGGCGTGATCGCGCCGACGGCGTTCACGTGCGCGCCGCGCGCGAGCATCGGGGCGTCGAGGAACGGCTCCTTCGCGCGCGTGACCAGCGTGACGATCGGCGCGCCTTCCACCGCCGCCGCCACCGATCCGGCGTCGTGCGCCTCGATCTCCAGCTCGGACCGCACCTTCTCGGCGAACTGCCGGCGGCTGTCGGGCCGCGGGCTGAAGACCCGCACCCGCCGCAGCGGGCGCACCGCGTGCACCGCCGCGACCTGCAGCAGCGCCTGCTTCCCGGTGCCGACGATCGCGAGCTCGTCGGCCGCCTCCGCCGCGAGCCAGTCGGTCGCGACCCCCGAGATGCCGCCGGTGCGGAGCTGGCCGAGCGCGAACGCCTCGATGATGCATTTGAGCGACCCGTCCTGCGCATCGATCAGCACGAGGAGCGGCGTCGCGCCGCCCGGCGTATGCGCCCAGGTCTTGGTCGCCGCCAACCCGGCGCCGGTGAACACAGCGCCGATCGCGTGCAGGTTCGCTTCGCCCCAGCCGATGTGCGTCTTCACCATGTTTTGCGCGCGCCCGGCCGCCTCTTCCGCGAGCGCGCGCTCGAGCGCGGCGATCGCGTCGCCGAGATCGACGAGCTCGACGACTTCCGCTTCGGTGATCCAGATCGGATCGCGCATCGCGCTCCTCTTCGTGGCGGCGGGGACTCGCCCCGGGGCGGCCGGTTCGCGCTTCCAGCGCGCGCGGCCGGGACGTAGCGTGCGCCAACTATAGCGCGAGCACGGGCAAAATACGTCCCGTGAACGCATAATCACGGCCAGGATGCGGCTGCCTTCGGTCTTCGTCTCGCACGGCTCGCCGACGCTCGCGCTCGATCCGGGCTCGACCGGCCCGGCGCTCGCGGCGCTCGCGGCGTCGCTGCCGCGGCCCGCCGCGGTGCTCGTCGCATCTGCCCACTGGGAGGCGCCACAGCCCCGCTTGAGCGCCGCGCCCCAACCCGAGACGATCCACGATTTCTTCGGCTTCCCGCAGCCGCTGTTCGAGATCCAGTACCCCGCGCCCGGCGCCCCGGCGGTCGCGGCCCGCGCGCGCGAGCTGCTCGCCGCTGCGGGGCTCGACGCCCCGCTCGATCCGCAGCGCGGGCTCGATCACGGCGCATGGGTGCCGCTGCGGTTCATGTACCCGAATGCCGACGTGCCGGTCCTCCAAGTCGCGATCCAGCCGGGACTCGACCCGGCGCATCACCACCGGGTCGGGGCGGCGCTCGCTCCGCTCGCCGACGAAGGCGTGCTCATCCTGGGCTCGGGAAGCGCGACGCACAACCTGCGCGAAGTGCGGTGGCGCTCGCGCGCGAACGAGGACGTTCCCGCCTGGGTGCAGGAATTCCGCGCCTGGCTGATCGATGCGCTGGCGCGGGGCGACGTCGAAGCCCTGCTCGCCTACCGTGCCCGCGCGCCCCACGCCGTGCGCAATCACCCGACCGACGAGCACCTGCTGCCGCTCTACGTGGCGCTGGGCGCCGCCGGCCGCGAACCGACCGTCGATCACGCGCACGACGATGTGACGTTCGGGGTGCTCGGCATGGACGCCTTCGTCATGCGGCCTTCCCGTTCCGCGGAGCGGCTCGCCGCCTAGATGCATTTCCAGGACGTCATCCTCCGTCTCCAGCAGTTCTGGGGCGAGCGGGGCTGCGCGCTGCTGCAGCCCTACGACCTCGAGGTCGGCGCGGGCACCTTCCACACCGCCACCTTCCTGCGCGCCATCGGCCCCGAGCCGTGGAATGCCGCCTACGTGCAGCCCTCGCGCCGTCCCAAGGACGGGCGCTACGGCGACAACCCGAACCGGCTGCAGCACTACTACCAGTACCAGGTCGTGCTGAAACCCTCGCCCGACGACATCCAGGATCAGTACCTCGACAGCCTGCGCGCGCTCGGTGTGGACACCGCCGAGCACGACATCCGCTTCGTGGAGGACGACTGGGAGTCGCCGACGCTCGGCGCGTGGGGGCTCGGCTGGGAAGTGTGGCTCGACGGCATGGAGGTGACGCAGTTCACCTACTTCCAGGAGGTCGGGAGCCTGCCCTGCAAACCGGTGCTCGGCGAGATCACCTACGGGCTCGAGCGGCTCGCCATGTACCTGCAGGGCGTCGAGAACGTCTTCGATCTCGTCTGGACGCCGGGCGTGACCTACGGCGACGTCTACCACCAGAACGAGGTCGAGCAGTCGCGGTACAACTTCGAGGCGGCCGACCCGAAATGGCTGCTGGGGCTGTTCGGCGACTACGAGCGCGAGGCGAACCGCCTCATGGCGGCCGGGCTCGCGCTGCCGGCGTACGAGATGGTCATGAAGGCCTCGCACACCTTCAACCTGCTCGATGCGCGCGGCGCCATCTCGGTGACGGAGCGGGCCGCCTACATCGCCCGGGTGCGCGCGCTCGCGCGGGCGGTGGCGCTCGCATACTACGAGTCGCGCGAGAAGCTCGGGTTCCCGATGCTGCGGAAGACGGCCGGATGACCGCGTCGCTGCTCGTCGAGCTGCTGACCGAGGAGTTGCCGCCGAAGACGCTGCGCGCCCTCGGCTACGCGTTCGCGGACGCGCTCGTCGGCGATCTGCGCGAGAGCGGCTTCGCGCGGCGGGAGGGGGCGTTCACGGTTTACGCGTCGCCGCGGCGGCTCGGCGTGCTGATTCGCGATGTGGCCGAGCGCGCACCGGACACGGAGGTGGTGCTCAAAGGCCCGTCGGTGAAGGCGGCGCTGACCCCCGACGGCGCGCCGTCCCCGGCGCTCCTCGGATTCGCGCGGAAGCAAGGCGTCGCGGTCGAGAAGCTCGAACGGATGAGCGACGGCAAGCAGGAGGTGTTCGCTTACCGCACGGTGGCGAAGGGAGGAAGCCTCGAGTCGGGCCTCGCCCCGAAGATCGAAGCCGCCCTGAAGAAGATCACGGCGAACTCGCGGATCATGCGCTGGGGCGATCGCGACGAAGCCTTCGTCCGCCCGGTGCGCGGCCTGGTGATGCTCCACGGCGAACGCGTCGTCCGCGGCACGGTGCTCGGGCAGGAGAGCGGCCGGGCGACCCGCGGCCACCGCTTCATGGGGCGCGGCGTGATCGAGATCCGGCGGGCGGACGACTACGACGGGCTGCTCGAGCGCGACGGCAGGGTCATCGCGAACTTCGAGCTGCGCGCGCGCAAGGTGCGCGAGGCGCTCGCCCAGGCGGCCGGCGGCGCCTCGATCGCCGCCGACGACGCGCTCTACGACGAGGTCACGGCGCTCGCCGAGTGGCCGGCCGTGTACGAGGGCCACTTCGACAAGGCCTTCCTGCAGGTCCCGCAGGAGTGCCTGATGCTCACGATGCAGCAGAACCAGAAGTATTTCCCGCTCGTCGACGGCCGCGGGAAGCTCGCCAACCGCTTCCTCATCGTCTCCAACATGGCCGTGCCGCATCCGCACCACATCGTGCACGGCAACGAGCGCGTCCTCCGCGCACGGCTGGCGGACGCCAAGTTCTTCTACGACCAGGACCGCCGTGCGCCGCTCGCCGCGCGCGTGCCGGCGCTCGCCGACGTCGTCTTCCACAACCGCCTCGGCAGCCAGCTCGAGCGCGTCGAGCGGATCGAGCGGATCGCGGCCGTGATCGCGAGCAGGCTCGGCGCCGAGGAGCGGCTCGCGCGGCGCGCGGCCCAGCTCTGCAAGGCGGACCTCCTCACCGGGATGGTCGGCGAGTTTCCGGAGCTGCAAGGCATCATGGGCATGTACTACGCGCGCCACGACGGGGAGCCGGAGGCCGTGGCCGCGGCGATCGAGGCGCACTACCGCCCGCGGTTCGCCGGCGGCCCGTTGCCGGAGGACGCGGTCGGCGCATGCGTCGCGCTCGCCGACAAGCTCGACGCGCTCGTCGGCATCTGGGGGATCGGTCTGCAGCCCTCCGGCGACAAGGACCCCTACGGCCTGCGGCGCGCCGCGCTCGGCGTCGTGCGGATCCTCGTCGAGCGCGCGCTGCCGCTCGACCTCGTCGAGCTGCTGCGCGACGCCCACGCGGCGTACGCCGGCCGCGCGGCGAAGGACGCGGCCGGCGAGCTGCACGCGTTCATCCTCGAGCGGCTGCGCTCGACGCTGCGCGACCGCGACTACGCGTCCGACGAGATCGACGCGGTGCTCGCCGCGGAGCCCACCCGGCTCGATCTCGTCGTCCCGCGGCTCGAGGCGGTGCGCGCGTTCCGTCGGCTGCCGGAGGCGGAGAGCCTCGCGGCGGCGAACAAGCGCATCCGGAACATCCTGCGGAAGTCCGAGCAGGTCGAGCGGGCGCTCGCCGATGCGCGGCTGTTCCGCGAGCAGGCGGAGCGCGACCTCCACCGGGCGATTGCGCGCATCCGCTCGGACGTCGAGAGCAAGGCGGCGGCGCGCGAGTACACCGAATCGCTGCGGCTGCTCGCCCAGGTGCGGCCGCAGGTCGACAAGTTCTTCGACGAGGTGCTGGTCAACGCCGAGGACGCTGCGCTCCGCCAGAACCGGCTGCGCCTGCTCGGCGAGCTCGAGCACATCCTGAACCACGTGGCCGACATCTCCAAGCTCGCCGTGTGAAGGCGGGGCTGGGGAATGGGGGATGGGGAATGGGTAGAATCGGGCGAAGCGCGGCGCAGCAGGCCCCATCCCCCATCCTTCATCCCCCGTCCGCCATTTGAAGCTCATCATCCTCGACCGCGACGGCGTCATCAACCAGGACAGCCCGGGCTTCATCAAGGGGCCGGAGGAGTGGAAGCCGATCGCCGGCAGCCTGGAGGCGATTGCCCGCCTCACGCAGGCCGGCTACCGCGTGGTCGTGGCCACCAACCAGTCCGGGATCGGCCGGGGGCTGTTCGACATGGCGACGTTGAACGCCATCAACGCCAAGATGCACAAGCAGGTGAGCCAGGCGGGTGGGCGCATCGAGGCGATCTTCTACTGCCCGGACACCGCGGAGTCCGACTCGCTCTACCGCAAGCCGAGTCCGGGAATGCTGCTGGAGATCGGGGAGCGGCTCGCGATGCCGCTCGCGGACGTGCCCGCCGTCGGCGACAGCTTGCGCGATCTGCAGGCCGCGGCGGCGGTCAAGGCCCGGCCGATCCTGGTGCTGACCGGCAAGGGCGCGAAGACGCTCGAGGCCGGCGAACTGCCCGAGGGCACGCAGGTGTATCCCGACCTCGCCGCGGTGGCGGGTCATCTCCTCGCCTGATCCGCGCCCGCCCATGATCGCGCTGCGCTCGGCGTTGTTCCTCGCGATCCTGATCGCGTTCACCCCGTTCTACTGGGCGATCGTGATGCTCTCCGCGCCGTTCTCGCGGCGCGCGCGCCATCGCGTGATCATCGGCTGGCCCCGGATCGCGCTGTGGTTGATCGAGCGCCTGCTCGGCATCGTGCACGAGGTGCGGGGACTCGAGAACATCCCGCGCGAGCCGTGCGTGATCCTCTCGAAGCACCAGTCGGCGTGGGAGACGATCGCCTACAGCATGATCTTTCCGCCGCACGTGTACGTCATCAAGCGGGAGCTGCTCTGGATCCCGTTCCTCGGCTGGGGGCTCGGCCTGATGAGCCCGATCGCGATCAACCGCGCGCATCGGAAGGAGGCGATGCAGCGCCTGATCGAGCTCGGGGGGAAGCGCCTCGCGCAGGGCTTCTCGATCATGGTCTACCCGGAGGGAACGCGCGTCGCGGTCGGCCGGCGCGGCGTCTACAAGCTGGGCGGCGCGGTGATCGCGGTCGACAACGGGGCGAAGGTGCTGCCGGTCGCGCACGACGCCGGTCTCGTCTGGCCCCGCAACTCGTTCCGGAAGTATCCCGGGAGGGTCACGGTCGTCATCGGGCGGGCGATCGACACGACCGGCCTCACCCCCGAGCAGGTCATGCGCCGCGTCGAGGACTGGATCGAGAGCGAGATGGAGCGGCTCATCCCGCGCGAGGCGATCGGCGCGACGCGCGGCCTCGCCGCGCTCGGCACGGGGCCCTACGAGGGCGCGTGATGCAGCTCGAGTTGCCCTTTCTCGCGGAGCCCGGCCGGCGCGACCTGAAGGGTCCGACGCCGCAGCCGCCCGGGCGGCTGCGCCACATCCAGCTCGGCACCCGGGTGATCCCCTACTGGTTCCGCCGCGCGCGCCGACGCACGATCGGCATCGTCGTCGAGGAGCACGGCCTCGTGGCCGCCGCGCCGCGCTGGGCGACGATCGCGGAGGTGGAGGCTTTCATCCGCGAGAAGCAGCGCTGGGTGCTGCGACGCCTCGAGGAGAGCCGCCGCAACGCCCGGCCGCCCTTCCTCTGGCAGGAGGGCGCCCGCCTGCCCTACCTCGGACGCGACATCGCGCTGGCCCGCACCGCATGGGGCAGCGCGCGGCTCGCGGGCGATCGGCTGGAGGTCCCGGCGATCGCGTTCGAAGCGGCGGCGCGGCTGCGCGAGACGGTGATCGACTGGCTGCGCGCGGCGGCGCTCGCGTTGTATCGCGAGCGCGTCGCAGCGTTGGCCCCGGCGATGGACGTGCCCCTGCCCGAGGTGGGCCTGTCGAACGCCGCCTCGCAGTGGGGCAGCTGCACGCAGACGCTCGACGGCCGCGGGCGGGTGCTGCTGCACTGGAAGCTCGTGCACTTCGAGCGGCGGCTCGTCGACTACGTGGTCGCGCACGAGCTCGCTCACCTGCGGCACATGAACCACTCGGCGGCGTTCTGGCGCGTCGTCGAGTCGGCGTTCCGCGACCACGGGTGGGCGCGGCGAAGCTTGCGCGAGCGCGGCCACCTCATTCCGGACCTCTGAAAGGACGCCTCGAATGCGAATGCTGCACACCATGCTGCGGGTCGGCGACATGGACCGTTCGGTCAAGTTCTACACCGAGGTGCTCGGCATGAAGCTGCTGCGCACGACCGACCGGCCGGACCAGAAATACTCGCTCGCGTTCGTCGGCTACGACGACGAGGCGAAGACCGCGGTCCTCGAGCTCACCTACAACTACGGCGTCGACAAGTACGACCTGGGAACGGGCTACGGTCACGTGGCGATCGCGGTGCCGGACGCCTACGCGGCGTGCGACGCCGTCAAGCGCCGCGGCGGCAAGGTGACGCGGGAGGCCGGTCCGGTGAAGGGCGGGACGACGGTGATTGCGTTCGTCGAGGACCCCGACGGCTACAAGATCGAGCTGATCCAGCGCGACTAGCGCCCGGCCTGCGCGCCGGCCGCATTCGCGATCCTCACGTACTCCGCCACCCCTAGGTTCTCGGGCCGCAGCCGCGGATCCACGTCGAGCGCGCGCAGGCCCGGCTCGTCGACGAACCCGGCGAGCGCGTTGCGCAGCTGCTTCCGGCGCTTGGTGAACGCGGCGGTGACCACGCGCGCGAGCGTCGCCGGGTCGCGGGCCGCGAGCGCCGCCGGCGGTCGCGGCAGCAGGCGCACGACCGCGGAGTCGACCCGCGGCGGCGGCCGGAAGGCGCCGGGCTTCACGTCGAAGAGCTTCCGCATCTCGAACCGGTACTGGAGCATCACCGAGAGCCGGCCGTACTCCGGCGTAGAGGGCGCGGCGACCATCCGATCGACGACCTCCTTCTGCAGCATGAGATGCGCGTCGCGCAGCCGGTCGGCGATCTCGACCAGCCGAAACAGCACCGGCGTCGAGACGTTGTAGGGCAGGTTACCGATGACGCGCAGCCGCTCCGGAAGCTCGCCGAAGTCGAACCGCAGCGCGTCGCCGCGGTGCAGGATCAACCGCGGATGCTCGGTCTCGAGCCGCGCGGCGAGCTCCCGGTCGATCTCGACGGCCTCCAGGCGCGGGACCCGGTCGAGGAGCGGTCCGGTGAGCGCGCCCGTTCCCGGCCCGATCTCGACGATCGCGTCGCCGGGCCGCGGATCGATCGCCGCGACGATCTTCGCGATCACGCCGCGGTCGTGCAGGAAGTGCTGGCCGAAGCGCCTGCGGGGAACGTGCGTCACGCGCCGCGGTGCTCGTGCCCCGCCATCTCGACCGCGAGGTCCACCGCCTCGAAGAGGCTCGCCGGATCGGCCTTGCCGGTGCCGGCGAGATCGAGCGCGGTGCCGTGGTCGACCGAGGTCCGCACGAACGGGAGGCCGAGCGTGACGTTGACGCCCCGACCGAACGCCGCGTGCTTGAGCACCGGCAGGCCCTGGTCGTGGTACATCGCGACGACGCAATCGGCGTCGCGCAGATGCTGCGGCGTGAAGAGCGTGTCCGCCGGGAGCGGGCCGCGCACCGCGAGCCCCTCGCCGGCGAGCCGCGCGACGACCGGTGCGATCACGTCGATCTCCTCGCGCCCGAGGTAGCCCGATTCGCCCGCGTGCGGGTTCAGCCCGGCCACGAGGATGCGCGGGCGGGCGATGCCGAAGCGCCGGCGGAGCTCGGCCGCGACGGTGCGTAGCGTGCGCTCGAGCCCGGCGGGCGTGATCGCCCGCGCCACGTCCGCCAGCGCGAGATGCGTCGTCGCGAGCGCCACCCGCAGGCCGCCGCCCGCGAGCATCATCACGACGTGCGCGCCGGTGCGCTCGGCGAGGTACTCAGTGTGGCCGGTGAACGCGACGCCGGCGTCGTTGATCGCGCTCTTCTGGACCGGCGCCGTGACGAGCGCGTCGAACGCGCCGGCGCGGCAGCCGTCGACCGCGGCGTCCAGCAGCGCGAGCACGTAGCGGCTGTTCCGGGAGTCGAGGCGTCCCGGGGCGACCGGCACCGCCGCCGGCCGATGCAGGACCTCGAGCGTTCCCGGCGGCGGGGCGGCGGCGGGATCGAAGCTCGCGAGCGGGACGTCGAGGTCGAGCTTCGCGGCCCGCGCGGCGAGCATCGCGCGGTCGCCGAGCAGGACGACGCGCGCAGCGCGGTGGCGACCGGCGAGCGCGAGGCAGATGTCCGGGCCGATACCGGCGGGCTCGCCGGAGGTGATCGCGATCAGCAGGGGACGGGGAATGTGGGATGGCGGATGGGGCGCGCGGCGCGCCGCGCGCTTTTCCCCATTCCTCATCCCCCCTCCGCCATTCCCGGTCCCAATCACCGTTCTTCGAGCCGGTACTCGACGTAGGCGCGATCGCGGAGCTGGCGGAGCCATTCCTGATACGCCTCGTCGGCGCGGCGATCGCGGAGCACCCGCCGCGCCTCGATGCGCTTGCGGTCCGCGGAGAGATCGGCGGTGCGCCGCTCGAGGACCTGGATGATGTGGAAGCCGAACGGCGTGCGCACCGGCTGCGACACCTCGCCGATCTTCAGCGCGTTCATCGCCCGCTCGAACTCGGGCACGAGATCGCCGGGCACCGTCCAGCTGAGCTCGCCGCCGCGCTGCGCGGACGCGGTGTCGTCGGTGTTGAGGCGCGCGAGCTCGGCGAAGTCCGCGCCGTCGACGATGCGCTGGCGGAGCAGCGTGACCTTGCGCCGTGCCTCCGGCTCGGACACGAGTTCGTTCACCCGCGCGAGGATGTGCCGCGCCCGGGTCTGCTCGACGATGAACGAGCCGCCGCCGCCGCGGCGGTCGTTGAGCCGCAGGATGTGGAAGCCGGCCGGGCTGCGCAGGACGTCGCTCACCTCGCCCGGCTTGAGCGCGACGAGCGCATCGACGAAGAGCTCGGGCAGCCGGTCGCGCTCGCGCCAGCCCATGCCGCCGCCCTTGAGCGCGTCCGGCGCGTCGGAGTAGCTCACGGCGAGCTGCGCGAAGTCCGCGCCGCCGCGCGCCTTGACGAGCGCCTCCTGGGCGCGCCGCAGCCGCGCGTCGATCTGGTCCGGGCTCGCGTTCTCGGGGACGCGCACCAGGATGTGCGAGAGGTCGTACTGGGCGCCGGCGTCGCCGGTCTGCAGCTCCTGCAGGAAGTTGTCGATCTCGCTCTCGCCGATCTGGATCTTGCTGTCGACCTCGCGCTCGCGCAGGCGCGAGATCACGATCTCGTTGCGGATGTCCTCGCGGAACTTCTCGAACGACACGCCCTCGCGCTCGAGCGTCCGGCGGAAGTCGGCGAGCGTCAGCTTGTTGTTGTCGGCGATCAGCTGCATGGTCCGGTCGACCTGGAGGTCGTCGACCCGCACCCCGGTGTCGCGCGCGAACTGGACCTGCACGCGGTCCGTGATCATGCGCTCGAGGACCTGGCGCTCGAGCACGTCCTGCGGGGGCAGCGCCGTGCCCTGCCGCTTGAGCTGCGTCTCGACCAGGGTCATCCGTTCCACGAGGTCCCGCTGCGTGATCACCTCGGTGTTCACGACGGCGACGATGCGGTCGATCAGCTGCGGCCCGCGGGACGCCGTGGGCTTCGCCGGGACGGGCTGCGCCGACGGCGGCGCCTGGAGGCCGGGAACCCGCAGCTGGGCCGCCGCGCTTCCGGCGACGCAGCCGGCGAGGAGCATCGCGAGCGTGCGCCTCATCGTCACTCGTAGGTGCGGTACGCCGACGGCACGTCGGACTGGATCGGCGTCACCGACATGCCGGTCGCGGGCGATTCCCCCACGCCGATCGGCCCGAGATCGTAGGTGCGGCTGTCGGGCGTCGACTGGTTGATGAGCGTGTACCCCGGGATGCTTCGGCGGAGCACTTCGAGCGGGTTGGAGCCGATCCGGGCGAGCCCGTTGAACTCCAGTTGAATGTAGAACAGCGTCGTCTCCTGCGCCGTGGCGGTCTGGAAGCGGCTCGCTACCGCGCGGATGATCCAGCAGCCGGCATTATATTCGAGGCCCGCGAGCGATTCGACCAGCTTCTTGCCGACGAAGTCGTAGTTGGCCCGGGCGACGCCGTAGACGCCGCGGCCGAGCGGCCATTGCGCCGCGACATCCAGGCTCTGGATGGTGCCCGCGCCGGCGGTGAACTCCGGCGCGGTGTAGCGATACGCCGCGCTCGCCACCGCCGCGGGCGAGGGGGAGTAGCGGAAGCCGATGACCGACTTCTCGACGCTGCCGCCGCGGTTGAACTGGTATTGCATGCCGACGTTCGCGGTCCAGTTCGGCGCGATGCGGCCGCTGACGTCCATGATGAGCGGCGAGATCTTGTCGGTCCGCACCGCCTGGCCCGGTACGAACACCTTCTGGTCGGCGAAGTAGTAGCGCTGCCCGATGATCGCGCGCACGAGCTCCTGGCCGTCGCTCGGCCGGATGAAGCGCGAGGTCGCGCCGACCGAGACCTGGTTCGCGTTGGAGATCCGGTCGCCGCCGACGAACACGTTCTCCTGGAAGAGCTGCGCGTAGTTGAAGTCGGAGGTCGTCGTGTCGAACACCGGGATCTTCGTCTGATCGCGGAACGGCACGTAGAGGTAGTAGACGCGCGGCTCCATCGTCTGCAGGTAGTCGGTCCCGAAGAGGCGGGTGCTGCGATCGAAATACAGGCCGGAGTCGACGCTCGCGATCGGCAGCACGCGCGTCGGGTGCTCGTCGGCGAACGTCCCGAGCGTGGCGAGGTCGTACGTCGTGGCATTGACCCCGACCTTCGGCGTGAGGAACCCGTAGCTCGCCACAAGCGGCAGCGAGAGATGCGGATAGGCGATGGCGCGGCTTCCGGTCGGCACCAGCGCGCCGTTGCCGAAGTAGACGTACTCCCCCTGGAAGCCGGCATCCATGCCGCCGATCGTCTGCCGCAGCGCGCTGAACGTGAGCTGAGGCTCGCGCCAGTAAGGGATCGGGACCGGGTTCTGCGGGTCCTGCAGCGTCTGGAAGCGCTGGTAGTTCGCGGCCGCGTTCCACCAGCCGGAGGGCGAGGCGTAGTTGACCACCGCCTGCTGGGGGAGGTGCGTCTGGGTGGCGACCGAGAGCCGCGTCGAGAGGTCGCGGAAGTAGTTGTCGTCGGAGACCCGCTGGTAGTTGATGAGCCCGTACCAGCCGTTCTCCAGGTTCCAGCCGGTGTTGAGCGCGGTCGCGTAGCGGCGCCGCTCCTCGAGGTCCTTGTCCCTGGGCAGGATGTCGTAGCGCGCCGTGCCGGCGAACTGCGGCTGCAGGAAGCGAAACTCGTTCAGGAGCTGCAGCCCGCGCTTCGTCATGTAGCGCGTGGTGATCGTCGCGTCGTAGTTCGGCGCGATGTTCCAGTAGAACGGGAGCGTGATCTGCGTCCCGGCGGTGTTCTGCACGCCGAAGCCCGGCGGGAGGAAGCCGGTCTTGCGCTCGTTGTTGAGCGAGAAGTTGAACCACGGCATGTTCGGCGTCGTCAGCCCGAGGAACGTGAAGCGCGCGTCGCGCGCGGTACCCACTTCGCGCTCCATGTCGAGATCGAGCTCGCCCGCCCGGATGAACCAGTCGTCCTGGCCGGGGCGGCAGGTCGTGAAGGTGCCGTCGGTCACCCGATAGCGATCCTCGCCCTCGAACCGGAACGCGGCTGCCTCGCCGCGGCCCTCGGTGGTGACGCGCAGCCCGGTCGCCTCGGTCGCGGTCGCCGCCGGCCCCGCGGGCAGGCCCTGCTTGAGCCGCGAGCGCACCTCCCGCGGCGCGAGCCGGAAGCTCGGGCTCTCGAAGATGCCGGTCGTATCGCCGATCCGCAGCCGCAGGCGCGGACCGGTCGCCTCGTCCTCGGCGATGCGGATGCGCACGTTGCCGATCGCCTCCACCTCGTCGGTGTCCTGGAAGTACTTGATGCGGTCGGCGCGGAGCGAGGTGTCCCCGCGCCGCAGCTCGACGTCGCCCACGGCCTCGACCTCGACCGAGCCGAGCCCTTCGATGCGGTCGGCGGTGACGAACGTCGGAAGATCGTCGCCGCGGCCGCTCGGCGCCGCGCCGAGCGAGCGCTCGAGCCGCAAGCCCTGCGCTTGCGCATGCGCCCGCTCGCCCATGGCCGCGATGCACACGAGCGCGGAGGCAGCCGCAGCCGTCGCGGCGCGAATTGCTGGGAGCGACATCAACGCGAACGACCGAGCGCTTCTTTTGGACGCTAAAATCGCACAATCCCCGGGGTATGGCAACGCTCGGAGCACGGCTCGAGCCCCTCATCGCACCGCATGGAACGCCTCGCGCAGCTCGAGCGCTGGCTCGCCGGCCGCTATCCCGGCACTCGCGTCGCGCTCACGCCCGCGTCGGCGGACGCGAGCTTCCGGCGCTACTTCCGGGTGGCGCCCGAGCGCGCGGCGCCGGCGACTTTCATCGTGATGGACGCGCCGCCCGAGCGCGAGGATTGCCGGCCGTTCGTGCACGTGGCGGGGCTGCTCGCGGAGGCCGGGCTCAACGCGCCGCGCGTGCTCGACCAGGACCTCGGACAAGGGTTCCTGCTGCTCACCGATCTCGGATCGACGACTTATCTCGAATCCCTGCGGCGCGCTCCCGAGGGCGCCGTTCCCGACCGGCTGTTCGGAGACGCGACCGACGCGCTGGTGAAATGGCAGCTCGCGACCCGGCGCGGCGAGCTCCCGCCCTACGACGCGCGGCTCCTGCGCCGCGAGCTCGAGCTCTTCCCCGAGTGGTACCTCGGCCGGCACCGCGGCGCGAGGCTGACCGCGGGCCAGCGCGAGGCGCTCGACCGCGCCTTCGCGCTGATCGTCGGCGCGAACCTGTCGCAGCCGATGGTTTACGTGCACCGCGACTACATGCCGCGCAACCTCATGGTCTGCGAGCCGAATCCCGGCATCCTCGATTTCCAGGACGCAGTGTACGGTCCGATCACCTATGACGTCGCGTGCCTCTTCAAGGACGCGTTCCTCAGCTGGGACGAGGAGCGGGTGCTCGATTGGACGATCCGCTATTGGGAGAAGGCGCGCCGCGCCGGCTTGCCGGTGGACCCGGACTTCAGCCGCTTCTGGCGCGACCTCGAGTGGATGGGGCTGCAGCGCCACCTGAAGGTGGCCGGCATCTTCGCGCGGCTCGCGTATCGCGACGGCAAGCGGCAATACCTCGATGACACGGCGCGCTTCCTCGGCTACATCCGGCCGGTCGTGGAGCGCTACCGTGCGCTCGCCCCGCTCGCTCGCCTCATCGACGAGATCGAGGGGCGGACGTCCGAAGTGCGGCACACGTTCTGAACGATGAAGGTCATGCTGCTGGCGGCGGGAAGAGGCGAGCGGATGCGTCCGCTCACCGACGCCACGCCCAAGTCGCTGCTTCCCGCCGGCGGGAAGCCGGTGATCGTGTGGCTGCTCGAGCGCCTCGCGGCCGCGGGCTTCCGGGACCTCGTGCTCAATCACGCCGAGCTCGGGTGGATGATCGAGGCCGCGCTCGGGGACGGCGCGCGCTTCGGCGTCCGAATCCAGTACTCGCCCGAGGCCGAGGCGCTCGAGACCGCGGGCGGCATCGCGAACGCGCTGCCGCTGCTCGGGGACGCGCCGTTCCTTGCGGTGAACGCCGACCTCCATACCGACTTCCCGTTCGAGCGCCTGCGCACGGCGCTCGCCGGCGAGGTCCTGGCGCATCTGGTGCTGGTCGACAACCCGCCGCACCATCCGGGCGGCGACTTCGCGCTCGCCGACGGGAGCATCGCCAACGCCGGCGCGCCGATGCTGACCTTCAGCGGCATCGGCGTCTATCGGCCGGCGCTTTTCGCCGCGGTCGCGCGCGGGACGCGCGCTCGGCTCGCGCCGCTGCTCCGCGAGGCGGCCGCGCGCGGGCGCGTCACCGGCGAGCGTTTTCCCGGCCGCTGGCTCGACATCGGGACGCCAGACCGGCTCGCGGCGCTCGACGCGGACCTGAAAGCGCGACGCCGTGCTTGACCCCGCCGAGGTCGAGCGCGCGCTCCGACTTTCGCCCGGTTCGATCGCGCGGAGCCGCGCGCTCTGGCTCGAGCTCGCCGCGCTCGCGGTGTTCGGCGAGCTCCGCTTCGCGGAGGTCGGCGCGGCGCCGCGGCTCCGCAAGCGCGTGCTCGACGCCGGCGAGCGCCTGCGCGCGCTCGGCGCCGACCGCAGCTGGATTCCGCGGCCGCGCGAGCAGCTGAAGAACGCCCTCGCCTCCGCGCTCGGCGCGCAGGAGGCGCTCGACCAGCTCGCCGCCGCGGCGGGGGGCCTCGAGGGCCCCGACCGCGACCGGTTCGCGGCGGCGCTGGCCGCGCTCCGCGCCGCCGTGGTGGACGAGATCACGCCGCGGGCGAACGAATGGGCGAAGCTGCTTGATCGGCGGCCGGCGCGGACCGAGAATCGGCAGGATGAGCAGTGATCGAGCGCCGATGACCGACACCACTCCCTATCGCGCCCGGCGCGCCGCGGTGATCGAGCGCATGGGCTTCGGGGTCGCGATCCTCCCGACGGCGCCCGAACGGCTGCGCAACCGCGACAGCGACTACCTGTATCGCTTCGACAGCTATTTCTACTACCTGACCGGGTTCCCGGAGCCGGACGCGGTGCTGGTGCTCGTCGCGGGCGACGAGCCCAAGTCGATCCTCTTCTGCCGCGAGAAGCACCCCGAGCGCGAGCTGTGGGAGGGCTTCCGGTACGGTCCCGAGGCCGCCCGCGAGGCGTTCGGCGTCGACGCCGCGCATCCGATCGCGAAGCTCGACGAGGAGCTCCCGCGCCTGCTCGCGAACCAGCCGCGGCTCTACTACGCGGCCGGAATGGACCCGGCTTGGGACCCCCGGATCCTCCGCTGGCTGAACGAGGTGCGCGCGGCCGTCCGCACCGGGGTCACCGCCCCCGCCGAGATCCACGACCTGCGCACCATCCTCGACGCGATGCGGCTCGTGAAGGACGACCACGAGCTGGCGGTGATGCGCCGCGCCGCCGCGATCTCCACCGGCGCGCATGTGCGCGCGATGCGCGCGGCGCGCCCCGGGATGATGGAGTACGAGATCGAGGCCGAGCTGCTCCACGAGTTCCGGCGCCACGGCGCGCAGTTCCCGGCGTACTGGCCGATCGTCGCGTCGGGGCCGAACGCCTGCGTCCTACACTATAGGAACAACGATCGGCGCCTCGGCGACGGCGACCTGCTGCTGATCGACGCCGGGTGCGAGCTCGACGGCTACGCGTCCGACATCACCCGGACCTTCCCGGTGAGCGGGAAGTACAGCGGCCCGCAGGCCGCCATCTACGAGCTGGTGCTGGCCGCCCAGGCGGCGGCCATCGTCGCGGTGAGGCCCGGAGCGCCATGGAACGCGCCGCACGACGCCGCGGTGCAGGTGCTGGCGCAGGGGTTCGTCGATCTCGGTCTGTGCCCCGGGACGGCTGCGGAGGTGCTGGAGAAGGAGGACTACAAGCGCTTCTACATGCATCGTACCGGCCACTGGCTGGGGCTCGACGTGCACGACGTGGGCGACTACAAGGAGCAGGGGCAATGGAAGCCGCTCGCGCCCGGCATGACCCTCACGGTCGAGCCCGGCTGCTACGTCCGGCCGGGCGAGGGCGTGCCGGAGCGCTTCTGGAACATCGGCGTGCGGATCGAGGACGACGCGCTCGTGACCGCGTCCGGCTGCGAGATTCTGACCGCGGCCGCGCCCAAGCGCATCGCCGAGGTCGAGGCGCTGATGCGCGATGCCCGGCTCCCCGCGTCGAAGGGCGTGGCGAAGCGGAGCGCCGCGGGAATCCTGCCGCGTCGCAGGGGGCGTTGAGGTGAAGCACGCCGAGGGCGCCGGGCAGCGCGGCCCCCGCAGATCGACCGGCCGCGCGGACTGCGACCTGCTGATCGCCGGCGGCGGGCCGGTCGGTGCCGCGGTCGCGCTGGGACTGCGGGGGATCGGCCTCGACGTGGCGCTGGTGGAGGCCGACGCAAAGCCCCGGCCCGAGTTCCGGCCGATCGCGCTCGCATACGGCAGCCGGCAGATTCTCGAGCGTCTCGGCGTCTTCGGCCGGTTCGCAGCGACGCCCATCGAGACGATCCACGTCTCCCAGGCGGGAGGATTCGGGCGCACCGTGATCCGGCGCGAGGACCATGGCGTGCCCGCGCTCGGATACGTCTGCGACGCCGGCGCGCTCGCCGAAGTGCTGGCCGAGGCGGCGGCCCCGGAGCGGGTCGCCGGGCGCGTCGTCGGGTGGCGCGCCGACGGCGAGGGGCTGCGCGTAACGGTCGACACGGGGAGCGGGGCGCACGAGGTCGCCGCGCGGCTGCTCGTGCTCGCCGACGGGGGTCAGATCGGCGGCGACGATCTCGCAATGCGGGACTACGGGCAGGCGGCGATCGTCGCGCGGGTGCGCACCGAGATCGTGCGTCCCGGCACGGCCTGGGAGCGATTCACCGACGCCGGGCCGCTCGCGCTGCTGCCGGACGAGGACGCGACCTCGGCGCTCGTGTGGACCGTCCGCGCCGCCGAGGCGCCGCGCCTGCTCGAAGCGAGCGGTGAGCGCTTCCTCGCATCGCTCGGCGCGCGCTTCGGCCAGCGCCTCGGGCGGTTCGTCGCGACCGGGCCGCGCTCGAGCTTTCCGCTGCGGCTCGTGTTCCGCCGCTCCAACGTCGCCGGACCGCGGACGGTCGCGGTCGGGAACGCGGCCCAGGCCCTGCATCCGGTCGCCGGGCAGGGGCTCAACCTCGGCTTGCGCGACGCGATCGAGCTCGGAGCGCTCGTTCGCCGCACCGCACCGGGGGCGCTCGGCGGCGAGCGATTCCTCGCCGAGTATCGTGCGCGGCGCCGCGTCGACCGGTTCGCGGCGATCGGCGTGACGAATTTCCTCGCCGGCGTCTTCGCCGATCGCAGCCCGCCGCTGCGCGCCGCGCGCGGCCTCGGCCTCGTCGCGCTCGACCTCCTGCCGCCGGCGCGCCGCCTGTTCGCCAGACGAATGATGCTCGGGCTGCGCGGCGCGCCCTGAGCATCCGGCGCCCCCGCGCCGCTCGCTCGCGTTCGCGCGCCGGTCGGCGCGAAGCAATCATCGCGCCGACCGCGCATCCGCGCCGATGACTTGAACTCTCGCGCCGAAATCACCGGCGCATCAACATTTTCCGATTCGCGTGCGCGGTCTTGCGCGCGGGCGCGACGCGCTCGCGCGCAAGACCGCGGTTTCTTGTCGCGCGAAGCGCACAATTTCGTTTCCAACGAAAAAAGTTTGAGCGTAGAATCGCGCTCCTCTCACAAGAAATGTCCCCCCTCGACGGATGCGGATCGGCACGCACGTGCTGCGGAATAATCTTTTCGTTGCGCCGATGGCGGGCGTCACGGATCGACCGTTTCGCCGGCTCTGCAAGCGGTTCGGCGCCGGGCTCGCGGTGTCGGAGATGGTCGCCTCGAACCCGCTCCTCCGCGCGACCGAGAAGTCCCGCCGCCGTACGGATCATCGCGGCGAGCCCGAGCCGATCGCGGTGCAGATCGCCGGCGCCGACCCGGAGATGATGGCGGCGGCGGCCGGCGAGCAGGTCGAGGGCGGCGCCCAGATCGTCGACATCAACATGGGCTGCCCGGCGAAGAAGGTCTGCAACAAGGCCGCCGGCTCGGCGCTGCTCCGCGACGAGCCGCTGGTGGGACGCATCCTCGAGGCGGTCGTAAAGGCCGTCGACGCCCCGGTGACGCTCAAGATCCGCACCGGCTGGGATCCCGACCACCGGAACGCGGTGCGCATCGCGAAGATCGCCGAGGAGAGCGGCATTCGCCTGCTCGCGATCCACGGCCGGACGCGCGCCTGCGGATACGCGGGCCACGCCGAGTACGACACCATCCGCGCGGTCAAGCGGGCGACCCGCCTCCCGGTGGTGGCCAACGGCGACATCACGACCGCCGAGGAGGCGAAGCGGGTGCTCGACTACACGGGGGCGGACGGTCTCATGATCGGGCGGGCCGCCCAGGGGGCGCCGTGGCTGTTTCGGGAGATCGAGGCGTTCCTCGCGACCGGCCGCAAGCCGGCGCCGCCCACCGCCGCCGAGATCCGGGACGTTCTGGTCGCGCACCTGGAGGAGCTCTACCAGCTCTACGGGCGGGAGACCGGCGTGAAGGTCGCGCGCAAGCACATCGGCTGGTACGCGAAGGGGCTCGCCCGTTCGGCCGAGTTCCGCGCAACGGTGAACCGGCTCGAGTCGTGCGAGGAGCAGCTCGCGGAGGTCGAGCGCTTCCTCGCCGCGCTCGAGGAGCAAGAACCATCCCCGTGCTACGACAATCAAAAGGAGTTGGCGGCATGAGGCAGACGTCGAGCGAGATCTCGGAATCGGTACGCAAGTCGCTGGAGCGCTACTTCAAGGACCTGGACGGCGAGAAGCCGCGATCGATCTACGACATGGTGCTCAAGAACGTCGAGAAACCGATGCTCGAGGCGGTGCTCGACAAGGCCGATGGCAACCAGACCATCGCCGCCGAGATGCTCGGCATCAACCGCAACACCCTGCGGAAGAAGATCCAGCAGCACAAGATCAAGGTGTGATCCCCGACGGGGATGGGGGATGGGGACGGGAGGTAAACTCCTCTCGGCCTCCCCCATCGCTCATTCCTCAACCCCGTTGTCAATGGACATCCGCATCCGGCAGGCGCTGATCAGCGTCTCGGACAAGGCGGGCCTCGCCGAGCTCGGGCGCGCGCTCGCCCGCCTCGGCGTCGCCATCCTGTCCACCGGGGGAACCGCGCGGCTCCTCGCCTCGAACGGCATCCGGGTCACCGAGGTCGCCGACTACACCGGCTACCCCGAGATGCTGGACGGCCGGCTCAAGACGCTGCATCCCAAGATCCACGGCGGCCTCCTCGCGCGCCGCGACCTGCCGGACCACATGGCCGCGATCAAGGACGCGGGCGCCGAGCCGATCGATCTCGTCGTCGTCAACCTCTACCCGTTCCAGCAGACCGTCGCCCGGCCCGATTGCGCCTTCGACGACGCGGTCGAGAACATCGACATCGGCGGTCCGACGATGGTGCGCGCCGCGGCCAAGAACCACGCCGGCGTGGCGGTGGTGACCGACCCCGCGGACTACGGCGCGATCATCGCCGAGCTCGAGCGCACGGGCGGTCGGCTCGCCGCCGCGACGCGGCTCGCGCTCGCGAAAAAGGCCTTCGCCCACACCGCGGCCTACGACGCGGCGATCGCAAACTACCTCACGGCGCTCGATGGGACGTTGAAGGCTGGCCCCTTCCCCGAGCGCTTCACGCTGCAGTGGGAGAAGGTCCAGGCGCTCCGCTACGGCGAGAATCCGCACCAGCTCGCGGCGTTCTACCGCGACCCCGCGCCGGTCCCCGGAAGCCTCGCAGGCTTCCGGCAGCTCCAGGGCAAGGAGCTTTCCTACAACAACATCGCCGACGCCGACGCGGCCTGGGAGTGCGTCAAGACCTTCGATGCGGCGGCGTGCGTGATCGTCAAGCACGCGAACCCGTGCGGCGTCGCGCACGGCCCGGATCTCCTCACCGCTTATCGGCGCGCGTTCCAGACCGACCCGACCTCGGCGTTCGGCGGCATCATCGCCTTCAATCGCGCGCTCGACGGCGCAGCGGCCGACGCCGTCGCCAAGCAGTTCGTCGAGGTCGTGATCGCGCCCGAGGTCGCCGGCGAGGCGCTGGCGGTGCTCGCCGACAAGCAGAACGTGCGCGTCCTCGCGGTGCCGACGGGTCGCGAGGTGCAACGCTACGACCTGAAGCGGGTCGGCGGCGGGGTCCTCGTCCAGACGCCGGATTCGCGCAATGTCGCGCCCGCCGAGCTGAGAGTCGTCAGCCGACGCGCCCCCACGCCGGCGGAGCTGGAGGACCTGGTCTTCGCCTGGCGAGTCGCGAAGTTCGTGAAGTCGAACGCGATCGTGTTCGCGCGCGACGGCATGACGCTCGGGGTCGGCGCCGGCCAGATGAGCCGGGTCGACAGCGCGCGGATCGCCGCGCTCAAGGCCGATGGCGCAGGGCTCTCGCTCGCCGGCTCGGCGGTCGCGTCCGACGCGTTCTTCCCGTTCCGCGACGGCGTCGACGTGGTCGCGCAGGCCGGCGCCAGATCGGTCATCCAGCCGGGCGGGAGCGTGCGCGACGACGAGGTGATCGGCGCGGCCGACGAGCTCGGCCTGGCGATGGTGTTCACCGGTGTTCGCCACTTCCGGCACTAGAGAAAACCTTCAACGCAAAGACGCGAAGGGTGCAAAGGTCCCGGAGAAGAACTGTCTGACGCAGCGCTGGCGTCGAGCTCCCCGCCGACAGCACCCAACGGAAAAAACTCCTTTGCGACCTTTGCGCTCCTCGGCGCCTCTGCGTTGAAGTCTCTTCATGAAGCTCCTCGTCATCGGCGGCGGCGGCAGGGAACACGCGATCGCGTGGAAGCTCGTGCAGAGCCCGCGGGTGCAGAAGGTGTTCGTCGCGCCCGGCAACGGCGGCACGGCGCGCGAGCCGGGCGTCGAGAACGTGCCGATCACCGATCCCGGCGAGCTCGCCGATTTCGCCGCGCGCGAGAGCGTCCAGCTCACGGTCGTCGGTCCCGAGGCGCCGCTCGCCGCCGGCGTCGTCGATCGCTTCCGCGCGCGGGGCTTGCGGATCTTCGGTCCGACGAAGGCGGCGGCGCAGCTCGAGAGCTCCAAGGCGTTCGCCAAGAGCTTCCTCTTCCGCCATCGCATCCCGACCGCCGGCTACCAGAGCTTCACCGACGCGCGCGCCGCGCACGCCTACGTCGACGCCAAGGGCGCGCCGATCGTAGTGAAGGCCGACGGCCTCGCCGCGGGAAAAGGCGTCGTGGTCGCCACAGCGGCGGACGAAGCGCACGCGGCGATCGACCGGCTCATGGTCGAGCGCTCGCTGGGCGACGCCGGCGCCCGGCTGGTGATCGAGGAGCATCTCGACGGCGAGGAGGCGAGCTTCATCGTGCTCGTCGACGGCGAGGCGAGCCTCGCCCTCGCCACGAGCCAGGACCACAAGCGGCTGCGCGACGGCGACGCGGGTCCCAACACCGGCGGCATGGGCGCGTACTCGCCCGCGCCGCTCGTCACGCCCGCGCTGCACGCGCGGATCGTCCGGGAGATCATCACGCCGACCGTGCGCGGCCTCGCGCGGGACGGCATTCCCTACTCGGGCTTCCTGTACGCCGGGCTGATGATCGATCGCGCCGGGAATCCGAAGGTGCTCGAGTTCAACTGCCGGCTCGGCGACCCGGAGACGCAGCCGATCCTCATGCGGCTGAAGAGCGATCTCCTCGAGCTCATCGATGCCGCAGTGGCCGGCCGCCTCGACCGCACCGAAGCCGAATGGGACCGGCGCGCCGCGCTCGGCGTCGTGCTCGCCGCGGCGAACTATCCCGAGACCCCGCGCAAGGGCGACGCGGTCGGGAGCCTGCCGGCCGACGGCGAGGACTTTCACGTCTTCCACGCCGGCACGTCGCTCCGCGACGGCCAGCTGGTGACGGACGGCGGGCGGGTGCTGTGCGTCACCGCGCTCGGCGACAGCATCAAGATCGCGCAGCGGCGGGCCTACGAGATCGTGTCCGGGATCCGCTTCGACGGCATGCAGTACCGGCGCGACATCGGCCACCGCGCGATCGCTCCGCGCCGGGGCTGAGGGACCGGGCCGCTGTGGTTAAATGCGGCGCATGAACGTCGCCGCGGTCAGGGAGTACTTCACCGGCCTGCAGGATCGCATCGTCTCCGCGCTCGAGGCGCTCGACGGCGCGCAGTTCCGGCGGGACGCCTGGACGCGCGCCGAGGGCGGCGGCGGCGATTCGCGCGTCGTCGAAGACGGCGGCGTCCTCGAGCGCGGCGGCGTCAACTTCTCCCACGTGTCGGGCGCGCGGCTCCCGGCCTCCGCCACCGCCGCTCGGGCCGAGCTCGCCGGGCGCGGGTTCGAGGCGCTGGGCGTTTCACTCGTGATGCATCCGCGCAATCCCTACGTTCCGACGGTGCACATGAACGTCCGTTTTCTCCTCGCGACGGCCGCCGCCGAGGCGCCGGTCTGGTGGTTCGGCGGAGGAATGGACCTCACGCCGTACTACGGCTTCGAGGAGGACGCGGTCCACTTCCATCGCACGTGCAAGGCGGCGCTCGCGCGCTTCGGCCCGGATCTCCATCCGCGATTCAAGCGCTGGTGCGACGAATACTTCCACGTCCGCCACCGGGCCGAGCCCCGCGGCGTCGGCGGCATCTTCTTCGACGACCTGAGCGCGCCGGACTTCGAGACGTGCTTCGCCATCGCGCGGAGCGTCGGCGACCATTTCCTGCCGGCGTATCTGCCGATCGCGGAACGCCGTCGCGACGCGCCCTACGGCGAGCGGGAGCGCGACTTCCAGGCGTACCGGCGCGGCCGCTACGTCGAGTTCAACCTGGTGTACGACCGCGGGACGCTCTTCGGGTTGCAGTCCGGCGGCCGGACCGAGTCGATCCTGATGTCGCTGCCGCCGACGGTGAAGTGGCGCTACGACTGGGCGCCGGCGCCCGGGACGCCGGAGGCGCGGCTGTACGAGGTGTTCCTCAAGCCTCGCGACTGGGTCTAGGGCTTCAACGCAACGCACGCAGTCTCAGCAACCCAGGCGCCGCGCGAGGTCGACGAAGTCCTTGGCATTGACGTCGAAGCGCCTCTCCGGCGCGACGTCCTTGCGCGCCGGATCACCGAACTCCAGCGGCCGCTGGACAAACGCCGTTCTCAAGCCGGCGCGCGCCGCCGCGTCGAGGTCCTCCTTGTGCGCGGCGACCATCATGACCTCGCCAGGCTCGACGCCCAGCAGCCGGGCGGCGCCCTGATAGGCCTCGGGGTCCGGCTTGTAGTGCCCGAAGAGCTCCGCCGACAGGATGCAGTCCCACGGCAGCCCGCCGTGCTTCGCCATGTTGGTCAGCAGCGCGACGTTCCCGTTCGAGAGCGTCGCGATCACGTAGCGCTTCTTCAGCCGCTTCAACCCGGCGACGGAGTCCTTCCAGGGCGCGAGCCGGTGCCACGCGCGGTTGAAATCGGCCTTCTCGGCCGCGGTGAGCCCCTCGATCCGGAAGCGCGCGGTGAGCTCGTCGAGGATCATCCGGTGCAGGCCGTCGATGCTGGTCCACGGCAGCTCGCCGCGGCGCACCCGGTCCATCGCCGGGCGGTAGCCGGCGCGCCAGGCGTCGGCCACAGCGGCCCAGTCGGCCGCCATGACCGGGCCGGACCAGCCGCCGCCGCGCTGCTTGCGCCGCGCGAGCTTGCGCCCTTCGGCGATGATCGAGCCGCGCCAGTCGACGACGGTCCCGAACACGTCGAACGTGAGCGCCTTGACCTGCCGTGCGAGCGGCGTCATCGCCCGGGCTCGCCGTCGGGCAGGAAGAGCTGCAGCAGATCGTTCAGGAACCGCCGGCCGAGGTCGGTCGGGCGGATGCGCAGATGGTCGCGGACCACGAGGCCCTTCGCCTCCGCCGCGGCGAGCGCCCGCTCGGCAACCCGGATCGGCAGCCCGGTGCGATCGGTGAACGCGCCGACCTCGAAGCCCTCGGCGAGCCGCAGCGCGTTCATCATGAACTCGAACGGCAGCTCGCGCGCGGCAACCTCGCGCCGCTCGGCGACGTGCGCGCCCTCGGTGACGCGCCGCAGGTACTCGGCCGGGGAGCGCGTGCGCATCTCGCGCACGATCCGGTCGGGGAACGAGAGCTTCGAGTGGGCGCCCGCCCCGATGCCCAGATAGTCGCCGAAGCGCCAGTAGTTGAGGTTGTGCCGGGACTCGAAGCCCGGCCGCGCGTGCGCGGAGGTCTCGTAGTGCGCATACCCCGCGCCCGCGAGCCGGCCGGCGACGAGCTCGTGGATCGCGGCGGCGGTGTCCTCGTCGGGCAGCGGCGGCGGATGCTTGTGGAAGGCCGTGTTCGGCTCGATCGTGAGGTGGTAGAAGGACAGATGCGGCGCACCGGTTGCGATGGCTTCGGCGACGTCGGCCGCCGCGTCCTCGATGGTCTGCTCCGGCAGCGCGTACATCAGGTCGAGATTGAAGTTCTCGAACCGCGCGCGCGCGACCTCGACCGCGCGCCGGGCCTCGCGGTCGTCGTGGATCCGCCCGAGCGCCGCGAGGTGGCGCGGATTGAAGCTCTGGATCCCGACCGAGAGCCGGTTCACGCCCGTGGCGCGGAAGTCGCGGAACCTCGCAGCTTCCACCGTGCCCGGGTTCGCTTCGAGCGTGATCTCGGCGTCGGCCGCGAGCGGGAGCCGCGCGCGGAAGGCGGACAGCAGGCGCTCGATCGCCGCGGCCGAGAACAGGCTCGGCGTGCCGCCGCCGAAGAAGACCGAGTACACGCGCCGCCCCCAGATCGCGGGCAGCCCCGAGTCGAGATCCGCGACGAGCGCGTCGACATAGGCGGCTTCGGGCAGTTCCCCGCGCATCTCGTGCGAGTTGAAGTCGCAGTACGGGCACTTCCGCACGCACCACGGGAGGTGGACGTAGAGGGAAAGGGGCGGGAGCGCCTGGAGCGCTATCCGGGACCCCGAACGGGGAGAGGCGACCGCGACGGGCATGCGACGACCGGTTGCGGCCGGACTATACCGCCGACCCGGGGGTCGGGCTGCGGGTCGGGGTGCAACCCGCGCCCGGCCCGGCTACTTGAGCCGCTGGCGAATCAAGTAAATGAGCGCCAAGATGATCGCGAAGCCGATGAGCGTCGTCGCCTGCACCGCGTTCGCGAAACCGGTCACATTATCCACGACTGACAGGACGAACCTGCCTGAGGCCTGCCCCAGGAGCAGATAGATCAAGACAAGCGACAGCACGGCGAGGAACGCGAGCTCGACGAACGTCCAGAGGAACCGCTTCGCCTTTTCAAGGAAGTCGATCAAGGTTCACCTCCGGATTGCGGAAAAGAAAGGGCGGGGAGCCGCGCTCCCCTGCCCGAGCCGTCCAGGCCCGGCACTCCGCTCTCGCAACCGGGCCCTGCGCGGACGGTGTCAGCCTTAGTCGGGCTACGAGGGCGACCGCTTCGCGAACAGCCAGATGATGATGCCGATCGCGATGAGCCCGGCGAGTCCTCCATCGACCAGCCTGTTGACCACGTCTACCAGGCGGCCGACGACGTCAGTGTAGCGCCCGATATCCCCCACCAGCAGGAACAACACGATGACCAGCGCGAGTAGCGCCAGGCCGAGGTCGGTGATCGCGCCGATCACGCCTCTTACGGTTTGGAGCCAATTCATCAGCTTCCCTCCTCCCAAGAGTTGAGATGATGGGCCGCGCCGCGGAACTCCCGTAAACGCGACGGGCGGCCAACTCTAACGGAAGCGGCGCGCGATTGCCACCGTCCAGCATGCTGCATGGCGGAAGATGGTTGAATCGGTGAGAGGTTCGCTCGCGCTCGCCGCTACGCTTCGCGGTGCGCCGACGCCTCCTGCAGCAGCGCGAGCAAACGCCGGAGCGCCTTGCCGCGGTGGCTCATCGAGTGCTTCTCGTCCGAGCTGAGCTCGGCCGCCGTGCGCCCGAGGTCGGGGAGATAGAAGTGCGGATCGTACCCGAACCCGCCCGCGCCGCGCGGCTCGGCCGCGACCTCGCCGTGCCAGCGCCCCTCGGCGATCAGCGGCTCCGGGTCGTCCGCGTGGCGAACCAGCACCACCACACAATAATAGTGGGCGCGGCGGTCGGGCGCGTCGCGCAGGAGGGCGACGAGCTTCGCGTTGTTGCGCGCATCGGATTTCGGCTCGCCCGCGAAGCGGGCCGAGTGCACGCCCGGCTCCCCGCCGAGCGCGGCCACGCAGATCCCGGAATCGTCGGCGAGCGCCGGCAGCCGCGCGTGGCGCGCGGCGTGCCGTGCCTTGGCGAGAGCGTTCTCGACGAACGTCGCATGCGGCTCGTCGGCATCGGCGACTCCCAAGGCCGCCTGCGGAACGACCTCGATCCGGAGCGGCCCGAGCAGCTCCTGGAACTCCCGCACCTTTCCGGGGTTGGAGGAGGCGAGCACGAGCCGCTGCATGGGCGGTATTTTCAACGCAAAGGCGCGAAGGATCGCAAAAGTCGCAAGGAGAACTTTCGAAAGCGTGGTTCTCTGCGTCCTTTGCGCTCCGCTGCGCCCTTGCGTTGCAGTCCCTAGAGGCCCAGCGCGGAGCGCTGGATCGCCACCAGCTCGCCGATGCCGCGCTCGGCGAGCGCGAGGAGCGCGTCGATCTCGGCGCGCGTGAACGGCTGCCCCTCGGCCGTTCCCTGGAGCTCGACGAACCGGCCGCCGCCCGTCATCACGACGTTCATGTCGGTATCGCACGCGGAGTCCTCGGCGTAGTCGAGGTCGAGAACGGGCACGCCCTGGTGGACCCCGACCGACACCGCCCCGACGAAGTCCAGGATCGGTGATTCCGCGATCAGGCCGCGGGCGACGAGCGCCGACACCGCGTCGTGCAACGCCACGAAGCCGCCGGTGATGCTCGCAGTGCGCGTGCCGCCGTCGGCCTGGATCACGTCGCAGTCGACCTGGATCGTCCGCACCCCCAGCCGCGCGAGGTCGGTCACCGCACGCAAGGATCGGCCGATCAGCCGCTGGATCTCCAGGGTGCGCCCCGACTGCTTGCCGCGCGCGGCTTCGCGCTCGGTCCGGGTGTGCGTCGCGCGCGGCAGCATCCCGTACTCGGCGGTGACCCAGCCCTGGTTCCGGTCCTTCAGGAACGGCGGCACGCGCTCCTCGACCGTCGCGGTGCAGAGGACCCGGGTGTCGCCGAACTCGACGAGCGCCGAGCCCTCGGCGTGCCGCGTATAGCCGCGGGTGATGCGGACCCGGCGCAGCTCATCCGGGCGTCGGCCTGACGGACGCATCGGGCGCGGAGGAGGTGGGAACGCCGCCTATTTCGAGTGCTTCTTGATCGCGTTGCGGATCTCGTCGATCGCGCGCTCGATCTCGTCGTCGGTGAGGTATCCGGTCTGCCCCGGCGGCGGCGCGGACCGGCCGAACTGCTCGATCGTGGTCTTCACGTGCGTCGGGTCCATGCTGACGGTGGAGATCCAGTCGGCCTCCGCGCCTTCGAGCTCGTCGGCCCAGGTCATCGCCACCACCGACGCGTTGTCGCCCTCCTTGCCGGCGCGCACCTCGGCCATGTCGAGCAGGATCGGGACGGCGTGCATGATGTCGCCGCGGAGCAGCTCCTCGCAGATCTGCCGCGACGTGAGCGGCCCCCATAGCCCGTCGGTGCAGAGCAGCAGCGTGTCCTGGTGGCGAAGCGCGGTCCGGCGCGAAAGGTCGACCCGCGGCGGCCCCATCTGCCCGAGGCAGTTGAAGATCTTGTTGCGGTCGGGGTGCGCGGCGACCGCCTCCTCCCGGACGCGGCCGGCGTCGACGAGGATCTGCACCCGCGAGTGGTCCTTCGTCTGCGCCTCCACGCGGCCATTGCGGACGAGGTACAGGCGGGAGTCGCCGACGTGCGCCCAGTACGCGAGCCCGTCCTGGACGATGCAGGCCACACAGGTCGTGCGTGGCGTCTCGAGGAGGCTGCGCACGTTCGCGTAGTCGACGATCGCGTGGTGCGCGTTGGTGATCGACTCGAGCAGGAACTTGAACGGGTCGGTGAGCCGCGGCTGCGCCTCGCGCTGGAACGCCTCGGCGACGAACTGCGTCGCGATCTGCGCCGCCACCTCGCCGTGCAGGTGGCCGCCCATGCCGTCCGCGATCGCCATGCACAGCGCGTCGCGGCTGTAGCAGTACGCGACGCGGTCCTGGTTGGACTTCCGCGGCCCCTGCCGGCTCTCCTGGTAGATCGAGAACTTCATCTGTTTCGCCCTCCCCGACGGGCGTCGCGCGCGGCCCTCACCGTCGCGCCAGCTTGAACAGCGTACCGCGCAGGTTCGCGACGAACGAGCGCTTGCTCAGCCCCTCCGGATCGCGCTCGCGCAGCAGCACCTTCTGCAGCGCCATCACGCTCTGCGGCCGCTTCGAGTGATCGAGCTGCAGGCACCAGTCGATCGTCTCGAGCAGCTGGTCGGAGTACTTGCCGTTGAACAGCCGCGTCGCCGACACGTAGCGGTCCTTCTCGAGGCGCAGATCCGCCGCCTGCGGCGCGGCGCCGGCGAGGCACGCGAAGATGCTCGCGCCCACCGAATAGATGTCGCTCCACGGCCCGAGGAGCTCGCGCTTCTGGTAGTGCTCCGGCGAGGCGAAGCCCGGCGTGTACATCGGGTTCAGCTTGAACCCCTCGGCGGTGAGCGTCTGGCGGGCGGCGCCGAAGTCGATCAGCACCGGGGTGATGTCGTTGCGAATGTAGATGTTCGCCGGCTTGATGTCGAGATGGAGCAGCTTGTTCGCGTGCACCTCGCGCAGCCCGTTCAGGAGCAGGGTGAACACCCGGCGGATGAAGTTCTCCTTCATCGAGCCGCGCCGCTGCTGGATGTGCTCCTGGAGGGTCCGCCCGCGCTCGTAGCGCATGACGAGGTACACGGTCTCGTTCGCGCGGAAGAAGTTCAACACCCGCACCACGTTCGGATGCGAGAGCTTCGCGAGCGCGCGCCCCTCCTCGAAGAAGCATTTCATCCCGTAGCGGAACGTCGCGAGGTTCTCCTCGGCGATCGACGGCAGGACGTCGCCCTCGCGGCGCAGCGCGAGCGAGCTCGGCAGGTACTCCTTGATCGCGACCGGCTGGTCGGTGTCGTCGTGCGCGAGGTACACCATCGAGAACCCGCCGGCCGAGAGCACCTTGGTGATGCGGTAGTTCTGGAGCTGATAGCCCTCCGACAGCGGGATGTTCGATTGCGACGGCATGACGCTCTGGCGTTCCAGAACCTCGGTTCGAGCGGTTGCTGTTCCGATCTCTCGCGGGTCCGCCCGTCCCCTGGCGAACTCTCCGCGCGGGCGCACCGCCCTATTGTTCTCGCATTCCCTTAAGATAGCGACGAGCGCGGCTGATTTTGTGAGTTTATCCGCACAAAGTAAAGCACCGGCCCGGCCCTTGACGCGAGGAACGCGATCGATGGTGAGCAGTATGACCGGCTACGCCGCCGTGACGCGCGAGCTCGCGGGCGGCACGCTCGCGCTCGAGCTGAAGAGCGTCAACGGCCGGTTCCTCGACGTCCAGTTCCGGGTCGCCGAGGAGCTGCGCTCGGCCGAGCCGCAGCTGCGCGAGCTGGCGATGGCGAGCCTCGCGCGGGGCAAGCTCGATTGCCGCCTCGCCTTCGCGGCCGCGCCGCTCGCCCGCGGCGAGGCGGCGCTCAACGCCGAGCTGCTTTCCCGGCTCGCGCGCCTATCGCAGCTCGTGCGCGGCGCCATCCCGGACGCGCAGCCGCTCCGCGTCATCGAGGTCCTGCACTGGCCCGGCGTGCTCGGCGAGGACACGGCCGCGGCCGAGGCGCTGCGCGAGGCCGCGCTCGACGCGATGCGCGCCGCGCTCGCCGAGCTCGCCGCGGCACGCGCCCGCGAAGGCGAGAAGCTCGCGGGGATGATCCGCGAGCGCGTCGCGAAGATCCGCGGCGGGCTCGCGCAGATCGAGCCCCTCGTGCCGCAGGCGGTGGCCGCGTACGGCGAGCGGCTCGCCGCGAAACTGCGGGAGGCGCTCGCGAGCACCGACGAGGAGCGCATTCGGCAGGAGATCGCGGTGTTCGGCGTGCGGATCGACGTCGCCGAGGAGCTCTCGCGGCTCGGGGCCCATCTGGAAGAGGTGGAGCGCGTGCTCGCCGGCGGCGGCGCCGTCGGCAAGCGCCTCGACTTCCTGATGCAGGAGCTCAACCGCGAGGCGAACACCCTCGGGTCGAAGTCGGTGTCGAAGGAGGTCTCGACCGCGGCCATCGAGTTCAAGGTGCTCATCGAGCAGATGCGCGAGCAGGTCCAGAACCTTGAATGAGCAGTAGCGCACGCCGCGGCGCAGCGGGACGTCGCTCACGGGACTGTTGCATGGGAACATCGGTTTTTTGGGCAGTAGGCGCGGCATGCCGATCCTTTCTCCCCGTTCCCCGTCCCCGCTTCCCCATCCGTCTCCCCTCGCCATGAAGGGCCTGCTCTTCATCGTCGCGGCCCCCTCCGGGGCGGGGAAGTCGTCCCTCGTCAACGCGGTGCTCGCCGACGATCCGCGGCTCGTGCTGTCGATCTCGTACACGACGCGCGCGGCGCGCCCGGGCGAGGCGAACGGCCGCGAGTACCACTTCGTCGACCGGGCGACGTTCCAGCGGATGCTCGAGGCGGGCGAGTTCCTCGAGAGCGCCGAGGTGCACGGCAACCTCTACGCCACCTCGCAGAAGCAGATCGTCGACGTGCGCGCCGCCGACCGCGACATCCTCCTCGAGATCGACTGGCAGGGCGCGCAGCAGGTGCGCCGGATCTTCCCCGAGGCGATCGGCATCTTCATCCTGCCGCCCTCGTCGCGCGAGCTCGAGCGCCGGCTCCGGGCCCGCGGGAAGGACACCGACGAGGTCATCCGGCGGCGGCTGGCGGCGGCCGAGGAGGAGATGAGCCACGCGGCCGAGTTCGATTTCGTTATAATCAACAACGACTTCGAGGACGCCCGCCGGGATCTGGCCGCGGTCGTGCGCGCCGCCAGACTGCGCCTCGCCCACCAGAGCGCGCGCCATCCCGAGTTATTCCGACTGCATAATTGAGGCACCAGCCATGGCTCGCATCACCGTTGAAGACTGTCTCAGCAGGATTCCGAACCGCTTCCAGCTCACGCTCGCGGCGACCTACCGCGCGCGGCAGCTCGCCCACGGCGGGACGCCGCTCATCGAGTCGACGCGCGACAAGCCGACGGTGATCGCGCTCCGCGAGGTCGCCGCCGGGAAGGTCGGGATCGAGATGCTGAGCCGAGTGCACCAAAACTAGCGAAGCTTTGAACCACCGCGCCCGTGAGCTGACCGCTTCCAACCGCTCCGCACCGCCGCCGGCGGGCGGGGGCGGGCGCGTCGTCCGCGGGAAGGCGGGCCGCATGAGCCCGCCGGGCCGCCTCCGGGGCGCATCCCCGAGCGCGCCGGCCGCGAGGCCAGTCCCTTGAGCGCGGTCGCCGCGCTGGAAGGCCTCAGGCAGAGCGTCGCCGGCTACCTCAAGCCGGGCGACCTCTCCCGCCTCGAGGAGGCCTACCACTTCAGCGACGCCGCCCATCACGGCCAGTACCGCAAGTCCGGCGAGCCCTACATCTCGCATCCGGTCGCGGTCGCGGAGATCCTGTCGGAGTGGCAGCTCGACGCGCAGACGCTGATCGCCGCGCTGCTGCACGACGTCGTCGAGGACACCGACGTGTCCAAGGACGACATCTCGAACCGGTTCGGGAAGCCGGTCGCGGACCTCGTCGACGGCGTCTCGAAGCTCGACCGGATCGAGTTCCAGACCCAGCAGGACGCGCAGGCCGAGAACTTCCGCAAGATGCTGCTCGCGATGGCGCGCGACGTGCGCGTCATCCTGATCAAGCTCGCCGACCGTCTGCACAACATGCGCACCCTCGAGGCGGTCAACCCGCAGAAGCGGCGCCGCGTCGCCAAGGAGACGCTCGAGATCTACGCGCCGATCGCGAACCGGCTCGGCCTCGACGGCCTGTACCGCGAGCTCCAGGAGCTCGGCTTCGAGCACATCCATCCGCTGCGCTACCGGGTGCTCGCGAAGGCGGTCAAGGCCGCGCGCGGCAACCGGCGCGAGGTGGTGAACAAGATCCTGGACGCGATCGGCAAGCGGCTCGGCGAGGCCGGGATCGAAGCGACCGTCAGCGGGCGGGAGAAGCACATCTACTCGATCTACAAGAAGATGATCGAGAAGAAGCTGTCGTTCTCCGAAGTGCTCGACATCTACGGGTTCCGCGTCGTGGTCAAGGACGTGGCCTCCTGCTACCTCGCGCTCGGGGTCCTGCACGCGCTGTACAAGCCGGTGCCCGGCAAGTTCAAGGACTACATCGCGATCCCGAAGGTGAACGGCTACCAGTCGCTCCACACCGCGCTGATGGGTCCGTACGGCGTACCGGTGGAGGTGCAGGTCCGGACCCACCAGATGCATCGCATCGCGGAGACCGGTGTCGCCTCGCACTGGCTCTACAAGGACGAGGAGGGCACGCTCTCGGAGGTGCAGAGCCGCACGCACAAGTGGCTCCAGTCGCTGATCGATATCCAGAACGCGAGCGGCGACTCGGCCGAGTTTCTCGAGCACGTCAAGGTCGACCTCTTCCCCGAGGAGGTGTATCTCTTCACGCCGAAGGGCAAGATCATGGCGCTGCCGCGCGGGGCGACCGCGGTCGACTTCGCGTACGCCGTGCACACCGACATCGGCAACCGCTGTGTGGCCGCGAAGGTGAACTACGAGCTCGTCCCGCTGCGGACCGAGCTGAAGAGCGGCGACCGCGTCGAGATCATCACCGCGGCGCACGCGCACCCGAACCCGGCGTGGCTCTCCTACGTGAAGACCGGCAAGGCGCGCTCGCAGATCCGCCACTTCCTCAAGACCATGCAGTTCGAGGAGTCGACGGCGCTCGGGGAGCGGCTGCTCGGCCAGGCGCTGCGCGGCCTCGAGTCCGACCTGATGACGATCGAGCCCGAGCGCTGGGAGAGGCTCGTGCGCGATTCGGGGGCGAAGTCCCGCGAGGAGGTCCTCGCCGACATCGGCCTCGGCAAGCGACTCGCGGCGATCGTCGCCCGGCAGCTCCTCGCGCTCGCCGACCATCCGCCCGACGACGCGAAGAGCCAGGGGTCGATCGTGATCCGCGGCTCCGAGGGGATGGCGGTGCAGTTCGCGAAGTGCTGTCGCCCGATCCCCGGCGATCCGATCATCGGCTTCATCAAGAAGGGTCAGGGGCTGGTCGTCCACACGCACGACTGCCCGACCGCGGGCAAGACGCGCACCGATCCCGACAAGTGGATCGACGTCGAATGGGCCGCGGACACCGACCGGACGTTCGACGTCGGGGTGAAGATCGGGGCCGCCAACCAGCGCGGCGTCCTCGCCAAGGTGGCGGCCGCGATCGCCGAAGCCGGGTCGAACATCGACAACGTGAGCATCGACGAGGAGCGCGGAGTCTACAGGACGATGCACTTCACGATCCAGGTCCAGAACCGGCTGCACCTCGCGCGCGTGATGAAGTCGCTGCGGCGCATCCCCGAGGTCGTCCGGCTGGCACGCGTCAAGGATTGAGAGGAGGAGGCACCGGTGAAGGTCAAGGCAAACGGCATCGAGCAGCACTACACGATCGAGGGCGCCGGCCCCTGGCTCGTCATGAGCCACTCGCTCGCCTGCAATTCGGCGATGTGGAACGAGCAGGCGGAGCTCTTCGCCAAGCGCTTCAAGGTGCTCCGCTACGACACGCGCGGCCACGGACAGAGCGAGGCGCCGGCGGGCCCGTACACCCTGGACCTGCTGGCCGATGACGCGAAGGCGCTCCTCGATGCGGTCGGCGTCCGCGAGGCGCACTGGATCGGGATCTCGATGGGGGCGATGATCGGGCAGACGCTCGCGCTCAAGGCGCCCGGGCTGCTCAAGAGCCTCGTGCTCGCCGACACGACCAGCCGCAACCCGCCCGAGGCGTGGCCGATGTGGAAGGAGCGCATCGAGGTGGCGGAGGCGAAAGGCATGGAAGCCGCGGTCGAGTCGACGCTCGCGCGCTGGTTCACCGAGCCCTACCGCAAGGCGCGGCCGGAGCGCATCAAGCCGATCGCCGACATGATCCGCGCGACGCCGGTCGCGGGCTACGTCGGCTGCTGCCACGCGATCCCGAAGATCGACCTCACCGCGCGGCTGAAGGAGATCAAGGTCCCGGTGCTGGCGATCACCGGCGCGGAGGACGTCGCCGCGCCGGGCACGCGCGCGATCCACGAGAACCTGCCCGGCTCGGAGCTGGTGGTGATCCCTTCGGCGTCGCACATCTCGAACGTCGAGCAGCCCGAGGCGTTCAACCGGGCGCTCACCGGCTTCTACGACCGGATCGGCGCGTAAGCGGCCCGGCCGACGGCGGTGAGCCCGCCGCGGCGTTGACACCCGCCCGCGCCCGCCCGATCATTCCACGCCTCATCCGTCGAGGCTTCGTGCATCTCGCGCCCGCGGGGCGCGAGCGTCGTCATGGGTCCGCCCCTCGCAGAGCAGCATGCGATCGTCACCGGCGGCGGGCGCGGCATCGGCGCGGCGATCGCCGCAGCGCTCGTCCGCGAAGGCGCGACCGTCTCCGTCCTCGGGCGCGACGGCGCGCGGCTCGCAGCGCAAGTCGAGGCGCTCGGCGGCGCGAGCCGCGCCCAGGCCGTCACCGTCGACGTCGCCGAGGAGGCGTCGGTGCGGGCGGCGTTCGCCGCGGTCCACGGACGCTTCGGCCGCGTCGACATCCTCGTGAACAACGCCGGACAGGCCGAGAGCGCGCCGCTCTCCCGGACCGATCCCGCGCTCTGGCAGAGGATGCTCGACGTGAACCTCACCGGCACCTACCTGTGCACGCGCGCCGCCCTGCCCGAAATGATGGCGCGCGGCGCCGGCCGCATCGTCAACGTCGCGAGCACCGCGGGGCTCGTCGGGTATGCCTACGTCGCGGCCTATTGCGCCGCGAAGCACGGCGTCGTCGGGCTCACGCGCGCGCTCGCGCTCGAGTGCGCGAAGAGCGGCGTGACGGTCAACGCGGTCTGCCCCGGCTACACCGAGACCGACATCGTCAAGGCGGCCGTCGACCGCATCGTGGACAAGACCGGGCGCTCGGCGGCCGAGGCGCGCGCGAGCCTCGTCGCGCGCAACCCGCAGGGGCGCATGGTGCAGCCCGAAGAGGTCGCCAACGCCGTGCTCTGGCTCTGCCTGCCCGGGTCGGAGGCGATCACCGGGCAAGCGATCGCCGTCGCCGGCGGCGAGGTCATGGGATGATGCCGACGATCCGCCGCACGGATCGCCAATCGCCGCGAGGATCCGCATGAGCATGGCTCACCACAAGCGCACTTTCGCCGCCTTCCGGCCCACGCACTTCGCCTGGCAGCCCGAGGGCAGGATCGGGGTCGTGACGATCAACCGGCCGGAGAAGAAGAACCCGCTCACCTTCGACTCCTACGCCGAGCTCCGCGACCTCTTTCGGGGCCTGCAGTACGCCGCGGACGTCAAAGTGGTCGTGGTCACCGGGGCCGGGGGCAACTTCTCCTCGGGCGGCGACGTGCACGAGATCATCGGCCCGCTCGTCCGGATGACGATGCCCGAGCTCATGGACTTCACGCGGATGACCGGGGATCTCGTGCGGGCGATGCGCGCCTGCCCGCAGCCGATCGTCGCCGCGATCGACGGCATCTGCGCCGGCGCGGGGGCGATGCTCGCGCTCGCTTCCGACTTCCGCTACGGCACGGCGCAGGCGAAGACCGCGTTTCTCTTCACCCGCGTGGGGCTCGCGGGCTGCGACATGGGCGCCTGCACGCTGCTGCCGCGGCTGATCGGCCAGGGGCGGGCGGCGGAGCTGCTCTATACCGGCCGCGCCATGTCCGGCGACGAAGGACTCGCGTGGGGATTCTTCAACAAGCTCTGCGCGCCCGACCGGCTGCTCGACGAGGCGAAAGCGCTCGCCGGATCGCTCGCCGACGGCCCGACCTTCGCGCACGGGATGACGAAGAAGATGCTGCACCAGGAGTGGAGCATGGGCCTCGACGAGGCGATCGAGGCCGAGGCTCAGGCGCAGGCGATCTGCATGCAGACCAAGGACTTCCGCCGCGCGTACGAGTCGTTCGTGGCGAAACAGAAACCGACATTCGAAGGCGACTAAAGATTTCAACGCGAAGACGCGCAGGAGCGCGAAGGACGCGGAGAACGGCATTCTCGAGAATTCTCCTTTGCGATCTTTGCGGCCCTCTGCGCCTTTGCGTTGAAATCTCTTGAACCGTGAGCGACAAGACCTACCTCGACTGGCCGTTCTTCGACGACGGGCATCGCGCGCTCGCGCGGAGCCTCGACGCCTGGGCGACCGAGCGGCTCGACGCGGGGCACGACGACGACGTCGACCGCGCCTGTCGCGACCTCGTCGCGCTGCTCGGCGGGGCGGGCTGGCTCGAGTACTGCGTCCCGAAAAGCTGGGGCGGCCGGCTGGAGGGGATCGACTCGCGCTCCGTCTGTCTCGCCCGCGAGACGCTCGCGCGCCACGCCGGGCTCGCGGATTTCGCGTTCGCGATGCAGGGGCTCGGCTCGGGCGCGATCTCGCTGCACGGCTCCGACGCGCTGCGCGAGCGCTATCTGCCGAGCGTCGCGCGCGGCGCGGCGATCGCTGCGTTCGCGCTGTCGGAGCCCGACGCCGGGTCCGACGTTGCGGCGCTCGCGACCCGCGCGCGCGAGGCGAACGGCGAAATCGTCCTCGACGGCACCAAGACCTGGATCTCGAACGGCGGGATCGCCGATTTCTACACCGTCTTCGCCCGCGAGACCGACGCCCCGGGCGCGAAGGGGATCAGCGCGTTCGTGGTCGATGCCGACGCGCCCGGCCTCGCCGTCGCCGAGCGCATCAAGGTGATCGCGCCGCATCCGCTGGCGCGGCTCGAGCTCCGCGACTGCCGCATTCCGGCGACGCAGCGGCTCGGGGCGCCCGGCGAGGGATTCAAGGTCGCGATGCAGACGCTCGACATCTTCCGCGCCTCGGTCGCCGCGGCGGCGGTCGGGTTCGCGCGCCGCGCGCTCGACGAGGCGATCGCCCGCGCCGTCTCGCGCCCGATGTTCGGCCAGGTGCTCGCCGACTTCCAGCTCACGCAGGCGGCGCTCGCCGACATGGCGACCGGGATCGACTCGTCGGCGCTGCTGACCTACCGCGCCGCGTGGCTGCGCGACGCGAAGGCCGCGCGGACGACACGCGAGGCGGCCATGGCCAAGATGGTCGCGACCGAGACCGCGCAGGCGGTCATCGACCGCGCGGTGCAGATCTTCGGCGGGCTGGGCGTCGTGTCGGGCCAGCCCGTGGAGCGGCTCTACCGCGAGATCCGGGCGCTGCGCATCTACGAGGGCGCCACCGAGGTGCAGAAGCTGGTGATCGCGCGCGAGACGCTGAGAGCGAAGGACTAGTGCCGTTCCAACTATCCCGGACTAAGACGAAAGTGCCTCATGTCGAGCTCGTACGCCAGCGCCGTTGGTAGGCGCAACGAGTCGGAACGGCACTAGGCGAGGTCCCGTCATGGCTTACACCGCACACGTCGACACCTTCACGCGCGACAACCTGCCGCCGGCGGGGGAGCTGCCCGAGTTCCTGTTCGAGCTCCCCGAGCTCAGGTACCCCGACCGGCTCAACTGCGCGGTGGAGCTCCTCGACAAGACGGTCGCGGCCGGCCACGGCGACCGCCCGGTGCTGCACGCGATGGTCGGGGGCCGGAAATACTCCTGCACCTACCGCCAGCTGCTCGTGCGCGCGAACCAGATCGCGCACGTGCTCGTCCAGGACCTGAAGCTCGTGCCCGGGAACCGCGTGCTGCTGCGCGGGCCGAACAACCCGATGATGGCGGCGTGCTGGTTCGCCGTCGTCAAGGCAGGCTGCATCGCGGTCGCCACCATGCCGCTGCTGCGCGCGAAGGAGCTCGCGCAGATCATCGACAAGGCGAACGTCGGGGCGGCGCTGTGCGACGTCCGGCTGAGGGACGAGCTCGAGCTCGCCGGCAGCCAGTGCCGGTCGCTCAAGCAGGTCCTCTACTTCAACGACGGCGGGGCGGGATCGCTCGAGGCGGCGCTCGAGCGTAAGGCGCCCGAGTTCAAGAACGTCGCCACCGCCCGTGACGACCCGGCGCTGATCGCCTTCACCTCGGGAACGACCGGACAGCCGAAGGGCTGCATCCACTTCCATCGCGACGTGCTGGCGATGTGCGACTGCTTCCCGCGGTCCTGCCTCAAGCCGACCAAGGACGACGTCTTCTGCGGAACGCCGCCGATCGCCTTCACCTTCGGGCTGGGCGGGATCCTGTGCTTTCCGGCGCGCTACGCGGCATCGACCGTGCTGAGCGAGCGGCTGACGCCCGATGCGCTGCTGCAGACGATCCAGGACTTCCGCGCGACCATCTGCTTCTCCGCGCCGACGTTCTTCCGGCAGATGGCCCCGCTCGCGGGGCGCTACGACCTCGCGCGCCTCAAGAAGTGCGTTTCCGCGGGCGAGGCGCTGCCCGACGCCACGCGCCAGCTCTTCAAGCAGGCGACCGGCATCGAGATCATCGACGGCATCGGCTCGACCGAGATGATCCACATGTTCATCGCGCACACGCCGGAGCGGGTCCGGCGCGGCGCGACGGGCTACGCGATCCCCGGATACCGTGCGACCGTGCTCGACGACGCGGGCCGCGTGTGCCCGCCGGGGGTCGTCGGACGGCTCGCGATCAAGGGCCCGACCGGCTGCAAGTACCTCGGCGACGAGCGCCAGCAGGTCTACGTCCAGAACGGCTGGAACGTCACCGGCGACGCCTACTCGATGGACGCGGACGGCTATTTCTTCTACCAGGCACGCACCGACGACATGATCATCGCGGCGGGCTACAACATCGCCGGTCCCGAAGTGGAGGAGGCGCTGCTGACGCACGCCGCGGTCGCCGAATGCGGGGTCGTCGGGGCGCCGGACGCCGAGCGCGGGACCATCGTCAAGGCGTACGTCGTCCTCAAGCCCGGCTTCACCGGCGACGCGGCGATGGTCAAGGCGTTGCAGGATCACGCGAAAGCGACGATCGCGCCGTACAAGTATCCGCGCGCGATCGAGTTCCGCGATACCTTGCCGCGCACCGAGACCGGCAAGCTGCAGCGGTTCAAGCTGCGGATGGAAGCCGCGGCGGCCGCCGGCCTGCGGCCCTGACCCTGCCGGCGACCGGCGCGAGCCGGCGCGTCCCGCGCCGGGCGCGTGACGGATTTCGCGCGCCCGCCGCCGCCGCCCGGCGACAGCGGTCGGCGGATGGGGAGTAGTCCCCCTCGCGCGCGGCGATCGGCTCGTCACGCGCCCCGCTCTGGAGTGGAATGGGCGCCTTCGAAGCAGAATCCCGGAGGAATCCAATGCCCGTCATTCGTTTGCCCGCGCGGCTTCTGAAGGCGCTCGCCGCCGGCGCGCTCGCGGTCGCGGTCGCCGCGCCGCAAGCAACCGCCGCCCCGCCGGATCACGCTCCGGCGCACGGCTGGCGCAAGAAGAACGACCCGAACTACGTCGGCTACACCGGCCGGAAATGGGAGAAGGACTACGGGGTGATCGGCGGGCGCTGCAACCGCGAAGCGGTGGGTGCCGTGCTCGGCGGCGTCGTCGGCGGAGCGATCGGCTCGCGGATCGGCGAGGGCGACGGCCGCGCGGTCGCGATCGTCATCGGGTCGGTGCTCGGCGCAGTGATTGGCGCGAAGATCGGCCGCGACCTCGACGACGCCGACCGCGCCTGCGTCGGCCATGCGCTCGAGCTCACCGCCGACGGCAAGCCCGTGGCTTGGTCGAACCCGAAGACCGGCGTGAGCTATGCGGTGACGCCGACGCGCGGCTTCAAGCAGAACGGCCAGACCTGCCGCGAGTTCACGACCGCGGTCACGGCGCAGGGCCGCAAGGAGACGGTCACCGACCGCGCCTGCCGCACCGGCGACGGGACCTGGAAGATCGTGTCGTAGGCGGCGTCGCGCGCCCGCCGGCCCGCGGTGGGGCTACGCCGGCTTGCGCAGCAGGCGCTTCACCGCGTCGCTGATCACCACGCGGCCCTCGCGCGCGTACGCCTCGTGGTTGTCCTCGATCTCGTCGGGCCTGTAGAGATAGTTGACCATCATTCCCGCCGACTGCTTGATGCCGCGCGGTGAGGTGTCGGCGAGCCAGTTGATCCGTTCGAGGCGCGCGCCGTTGCCGAGGTGGAAGCGCGCGACCGGGTCGAGCGGCCGGTCCTCCTCCTTCGCCTCGACGAGGTAGCGCGCGCACAGGCGGGTCAGGGTCGGCCGGAGCGACTCCGGGGGCTGCGCCTCCATGGCGAAGCCCCGGACGAGGAGCTGGGCGAGCGCCTCGTGCGGATCGCGCACCTCGGCCTCCTCGCACAGGCGCGCGCGCTCCTTCGGACCGAAGAAGTCCGGTGGCCGCGACTGCTGCTGCCGCTCGAGCCACTGGCGGAAGCCGGGCACCGGCGAGAGCGTCGCGAAGGTCCTGAGCCGCGGGAAATCGGCTGCGAGCGTCTCCACGACGCGCTTGATCAGGAATCCCCCGAACGACACGCCGCGCAGGCCCGCCTGGGTGTTCGAGATCGAGTAGAAGATCGCCGCCTGCGCCGCCTGCGGGTCGAACGACGGCGCCGACTCGTCGAGGAGCCCGTGGATGTTGTCGGCCATGTCCTTCACCAGCGCGATCTCGACGAACACGAGCGGCTCGTCGGGCATGCGCGGGTGGAAGAACGCGTAGCAGCGCCGGTCGGAATCGAGGCGGTTGCGCAGGTCCGCCCACGACTGGATCTCGTGCACCGCCTCGTACTCGATCAGCTTCTCCAGCAGCATCGCCGGCGAGTTCCAGCTGATCCGCCGCAGCTCGAGATTGCCGATGTCGAACCAGCTGGCGAGGAGCGAGCAAAGCTCGTCGTCGAGCGCCTCCAGCGCGGACCGCTCCGCGGCGTAGCGCAGCACGTCGGCGCGCATGTCGACCAGCAGCTTCACCCCGTCCGACAGCAGATTGAACTGCTTGAGGATGCGGATCCGGGGGCTGCCGAGGGCGAGCCGGAGCTCGGACTCGGCGTGGCGCCGCGCCGGTCCTTGCGCGTCGAGATACGCCCGGACCGCGTGATTGACCTCGAGCTCGTCGGGGCCGAACTCGTCCGCAAGGAGGCCGAGCAGCTCCCGCCGACCGTCGTCGTTGAGACTGCGGTAGAGCGAGGCGAGCGTCGCGACGCGCTGGCGCGCGGAGGCCTCGCCGCCGATCCCGGCGAGGATGTCGCGGAAGATCGCGCGCGCGAGCTTGAGGTCGGCGGCGGAGATCGGCTGCGCGCCGCGCGCCCCGCCGCCGCGGGTGAGCCAGTTCCAGAAGGCGCGGACCCGGCTCGGCTTCGCGGGCGCCGCGGTCGGCGCGAATGCAGTCAGTGCCTTGTTCACGCGGGAATTCTAAGGGATCGCTCCCCCGCCGCTCGGCGCGCGCCTGCGGTATCTTTGCGCCCGCCATGAACTACGTCACCGAGCCCGGACGCAGCGTCCCCGTCGGCGGCGAGTACGACGTCGTGGTGCTCGGCGGGGGGCCGGCCGGGATCGCCGCCGCCGCCTGCGCCGCCCGCCTGGGCGCATCGACCCTGCTCGTGGAGCGGTACGGCTTCCTCGGGGGGATGGGGACCGCCGCGGGAGTGACGAACTTCTGCGGGCTGTTCGCCAACGTCCGCGGCGAGATCCGCCGCGTCGTGCACGGGATCGCCGATGAGCTGCTCGAGCGCATCGACGGCCTCGGCGGGCTGAACGAGCCCCACCTCGTGCTCGGCAAGACCAAGGCGCAGGCCTACGACATGTCGGCCTACAAGTGCGCGGCGGACGAGCTGGTCGCCGGCGCCGGCGCCCGGCTCGCTTTCCACGCGCTCGCCGCCGGGGCGCTGATGCGCAGCGAGTCCGCGATCGACGCGCTGCTCGTCGAGACGAAGTCGGGGCGCCGGGCGCTCCGCGGCCGGCTCTTCATCGACGCGTCCGGCGACGGCGATCTCGCCGCGTGGGCGGGCGCGCCGTGGGAGAAGGGCGACGCCGCGGGGCGGCTGCTCTATCCCACGCTCATGTTCCGGGTCGCGGACGTCGACCCCGAGCGGGCGCGCGAGGCGTGGCACGCGATCCCGGCCCTCATGGAGGAAGCCGAGGCGCAGGGCCGGTTCCGGTTCCCGCGCAAGGGCGCGATCGTGCGGCCGCAGAAGCATCCGACCGAGTGGCGGGCGAACGTGACCCAGATCCGCAATCCGGACGGGTCGGCGATGGACGGGACCGACGCCGAGCAGCTCTCGGCCGGCGAGCTCGAGGGCCGACGCCAGATCCGCGATTACATCGTGTTCCTGCGCGAGTGCGTGCCCGGGTTCGAGCGCGCGTACGTGCTCGACATCGCGCCGCAGGTCGGCGTCCGCGAGACGCGACGCGTGCTCGGCGAGTACGTGCTGACCGGCGGCGACGTCCTGTCCTGCGCGAACTTCGGCGACGCGATCGGAGTGAACGGCTGGCCGCTCGAGCGCCACGTCGCCGGCGACGTCGAGTGGGCCTGGCCGCCGATTCCGCGCTCGCGCGGCTTCAATCAGCTGCCCTATCGCATGCTCGTTCCGCGCACGGTCGACAATCTGCTGGTCGCCGGCCGCTGCGCCTCGATGACGCACGACGGCCAGTCGGCGGCGCGGGTGAGCGGCGCGTGCTTCGTGATGGGCCAGGCGGCGGGCACTGCGGCGGCGCTTGCGCTCGCCGCCGGCGTGGCGCCGCGCGCGCTGGACGTCGGTCTGCTTCAGGCACAATTGCGCCGCGACGGCGTCTACCTCGGACAGGACGCCACGACCTAGAAAGGAAAGCCCGCATGAGGGTCATTGAAGCCCGCATCGCGCCGCTGCTGAAAGCGCTCGCGGCATTCGCGGCGGCGGGGACGCTCGCGGTCGCGCTCGGCGCTCCGGCGGCCGCCCAGGACAAGTGGCCTGCGAAGCCGGTCCGCATGGTCGTTCCGTTCCCGCCGGGCAGCTCGCCCGACCTCGTCGCGCGGATGCTGACCGACAAGCTCGGCGCCGCGCTCGGCCAGCCGGTCGTCGTGGAGAACAAGCCGGGCGCGGGCGGCATGGTCGGCACCGGCCAGGTGGCGAAGGCCGCGCCCGACGGCTACATGATCGGGCTCTCGATACCGGGTCCGCTCGCCGTCAATACCGTGCTCCTGAGCAGCATGGAGTACGACCCGTTCAAGGAGCTCGCGCCGATCACGCTCGTCGCGGCGAGCCCGAACGTCCTCGTCGTCGACCCGAAGCTCGGCGTGAACGGCCTGCAGGAGTTCGTCCAGCTCGCGCGATCGCAGCCGGGCAAGCTCAACTACGGCTCGGTGGGCAACGGCAGCGCGTCGCACCTCACGATGGAGCTCCTCAAGCAGCTCGCCGGCCTCGACCTCGTCCACGTGCCCTATCCCGGCAGCCCGCAGGTGAACACCGCGATCCTGAACGGCCAGATCGCGGGCGGGTTCGTGGTGCCGGCGACCGCGATGCCGCTCGTGCAGTCCGGGCGGCTGAAGGCGCTCGGCGCGACCACGACCTCGCGCAGCGTCGTGCTCCCCGACACGCCGACGATCGCCGAGCAGGGGTTCCCCGGCTTCGAATCCACCGCCTGGATCGGCGCCGTCGCGCCGGCGAAGACGCCACAGGCGGTCGTGAGCCGCCTGTCGGAGGAGCTCATCCAGATCATCCGCAGCGACGAGGTGCGGCAGCGGATGATCGCGATCTACTTCCAGCCGCTGGGCACCGCGCCGGAAGCGCTGCGGATCCTCATGCGCGGCGAGGCCGAGCGGTGGGGCAAGGTGATCAAGGCGGCGGGGGTGAAGCCGGGCTGAGCCGGTCGCGGCGACGCCTTCGTCCGAGTCACGCGCCCCAGGCGGCGAATCCCATGCCGCAACCCGTCCCCGCGGACGTGCGGTAGAGCGGCACGTACTCCTGCCACTTCGTGGTTAATTCCTCCGCCGCGCCGGCGGCGACGATCCAGTTGCGGATCTCGGAGCTGCCCGACTCGAGCTTCGCGAGCGGGATCGACGCGAGGGCTTCCGCGTCGCGCGTGCGGCACGCCGCGAGCACCGCCCGGTCGAGCGCCTCGTCGATCGTGAAGTGGCTCAATCCGCCCGAGGCGATGATCCCGACGCGCCGGTCCTCGGGCCAGCTCGCGATCGCCGCGCGGAGCGCCTGCCCGAGGCGATAGCAGCGGCGCGGGCGCGGCTGGTTGGGCGGGTAATAGGTGTTCACCACGATCGGGAGGATGGGCACGACGACCCCGCGCATCAGCCGCCGGTGCACGAACCCGAACGCGTGCCCCTCGCCGCGCGGCCGCGGCAGGCTGCGCCCGTGGGCGACGTCGAACTCGCGCTCGACGAGGCTCTCGATCACGTGCCGGCCGAGCGCCGCGGCGACCGGATACTCGCGCGGGCCGTCCGGCTCGTGGTACTGGGCGCGCGCCCGCTTCCAGTACTCGGGCGCCGTCGCCGGAAGATCCGACACCGTGTTGGTGATCGTCTCGCCCCAGTAGACGAGGAACGCCGGGAGATTGTCGTCCAGGTACTGCTCGCGCTGATCGTCGCCGACGATCACGAGCGCATCGAGGCGGGCGGCCGCGATCTCCGCGGCGAGTCGCGCGACGTGCCGGTCGCACTCGGCCACGCGCGCGGCGATGACCTCCGGCGTGATCTGCGCGAGGAGCGCGGGATCGGCGTCGCGGGCGAGCCGCTCGTAGTCCACGGTCGCGCCGTTCCGGTCGCGATGCTGGCGATACGCCGCGTCGCGCTTCGCGTGCTCGACGAAGTCCGCGGCCGGGCTGTTGAGCGCCGGACTGTGCGACGTGCCGAAGGCGGCGACCAGGCGAGCCATCGTGGCGTTTTCCAGCGCGCGATGGTAGCGGATCGCCCGGCCTTCCCGGATGTGCAAGAATCGCCCGACCGCCGTCCGTCCGCGAGCCGCCCCGGGGGCTCGTCCAAGCGAAGTCCATGCTGCGTCTCCTCCTGAAAGTCGGCGCCATCCTGATGGCGAGCCTGGTCGCGGCCCACCTGGTCCTCGCCGCGCTGGTGAAGCCGCTGCCCCGGCATCCGTTCTGGTCCACGACCACGCTGAGCGTGATCGCCCACCGCGGCGGGCGCGGGCTGTGGCCCGAGAACACCCTGTACGCATTCCGCAGGGCGGTGGAGCTCGGCGTGGACGTTCTGGAGATGGACGTCCGCCAGAGCGCGGACGGCGAGCTCGTGATCGTCCACGACGAGACCGTCGACCGGACCACCGAGGGCAGTGGCCCGGTGTCGGCGCTGCCCCTCGCGCGGCTGCGCGAGCTCGACGCCGGCTATCGCTGGAGCCCGGATGGCGGCCGCACCCATCCCCATCGCGGTAGCGGCCTCACGGTGCCCAGCCTGCGGGAGGTCTTCGCCGCACTGCCTCAGGCGCGCATGAACCTCGAGATCAAGGTGCGGGGGCCGGGGCTCGCCGGACCGCTGTGCCGGGTCATTCGCGAGCACCGCATGGAGCACCGCGTCGTGGTGGCGTCCTTCGGGCAGGAAGCGATGGACGCGTTCCGCGCCGCTTGTCCGGAGGTCGCGACCGCGGCCACGGCGGACGAGGCCCGCCGCTTCTTCCGCCTCACGGCCCTGTTCCTCGAGCCGCTCTTCGAGCCGCGCGCCGAAGCCCTCCAGGTGCCGGAGAGGCTCGGCACGCTCGAAGTGCTCACGCCCCGTCTCGTGCGGGCCGCCCGGCGGCTCAACCTGAAGATCGAGGTCTGGACCGTGAACGAGCCGGACGACATGCGGCGGCTGATCGCGCTGCCGGTCGACGGCATCATGACCGACTATCCGGATCGACTGCTCGCGCTGCTCGGGCGCTGAGCGCGGCGGAGTCGGCGCGGCCGCGGGACCGCTCGCCGCCGGACGATTGGTCTATCCTTCCCGTCCTTTCACTCCCATCCCGCCGCAGGAGGACGAACGATGAGCTCGAACGGCAAGGTCGCGATCGTGACTGGCGCAGGCTCCGGCATCGGCAAGGCGACAGCGCTCGCGCTGCTGAAGGAGGGCTGGTCGGTCGCGCTCGCGGGACGCCGCGCGGCCGCGCTCGAGCAGGCGGCGAAGGACGCCGGCCCGGCGGCATCGCGCGCGCTCGCCGTCCCGGCCGACGTGAGCGATCCGGCGTCGGTGCGCGCGCTGTTCGCGAAGACCGCGGAGAAGTTCGGCCGCCTCGACCTGCTGTTCAACAACGCCGGCCAGAACGCGCCGGGGATTCCGCTCGAGGAGCTCGCGTTCGAGCAATGGCAGTCGGTGGTGAGCGCCAACCTCACCGGCGCGTTCCTGTGCACGCAGGAGGCGTTCAAGCTCATGAAGAGCCAGACGCCGCGCGGCGGGCGCATCATCAACAACGGCTCGATCTCGGCGCATGCGCCGCGCCCCAACTCCGCGCCGTACACCGCCACCAAGCACGCGATCACCGGCCTCACCAAGTCGACCGCGCTCGACGGCCGGAAGTACGACATCGCCTGCGGGCAGATCGACATCGGGAACGCGCGCACCGAGATGGCCGAGCGCATGGCGAAGGGCGTCCCGCAGGCGGACGGCTCGGTCAAGGTCGAGCCGCTGATGGACGTCGCGCAGGTCGCGGCGACGGTGGTCTACATGGCGAGCCTTCCGCTCGACGCGAACGTGCAGTTCGTGACCGTGATGGCGACCAAGATGCCGTTCATCGGCCGCGGCTGAGGCCGCGGCTTCCTGCCTACGGGCGCCGGCGGCGCCGACCCTCCGCGACGGCGCGCATCCGGCGCTTGACGGCCGGGCGGCGGAGGTATATCGTACGACCAGTCATACGATATATCTTTCGCTACACCACGGTCTCCAAATGCATCGCTTTCTTGAGGAATTACGCCAGCTTGCCCAGCGCGACTGCACCGGCAGATTCCGCGGGCGAAGCGGGTTCGGCCGCTTCGGCGGGTTGGCCGGGGGCCGCGGGTGGGGCGCCGGATCGTTCGGTCGGGGCCGCAAGCTCGGTGCCGCCGATCTGCAGCTCCTCATCCTCGCCTTGCTCGCGGAGAAGCCGCGCCACGGGTACGAGATCATCAAGGCGCTCGACGAGCGCTCGGGCGGGTTCTACAGCCCGAGCCCGGGCATGGTGTATCCGGCGCTCACCTATCTGGACGAGATCGGGCACGCGACCGTCGCGGCCGAGGGCACCAAGAAGCTGTACCGGATCACCGCCGACGGCGAGGCGCATCTCGCGGCGCACCGCGCGACCGTCGACGCGATCCTCGCGCAGCTCGCCTGGATCGGCGGAAGGATGGAGAGCGTCCGCCGGGCGCTCTCCGGCGACGAAGGCACGGCCGATGACGCGGCGGCGGATCACGGCGGCCGTCGTCATCGCGTCGCGCCCGAGGTCCACGCCGCGCGGCGCAGGCTCAAGGCCGCGCTGATCCGGAAGCTCGGGGCGTCGCCGGACGAGCAGCGGCGCGTCGCCCGAGTCCTCGAGCGCGCCGCCGACGAGATCCTCGGCAAGCCCGACGGGCAAGCCGCGTGACGCCGGCGGGCGGCGGGGCCGCGGCGACCCCTCGCCCGCCCGAATCCTTCGCCGCGCTGCGCAACCGCGGCTTCCGCCGCTACTTCGTCACCTATGCGCTGGCGATGACGGCCGACAACATCGAGCACGTCATCAGCTACTGGGTGATGTTCCAGAAATTCCAGTCGCCGGCGCTCGCCGGGTTCGCCGTGCTCTCGCACTGGCTCCCGTTCCTGCTCTTCTCGGTGTACTCCGGGGCGCTCGCCGACCGCTTCGACCCGCGCCGCATCATCCAGGTCGGGATGCTGGTGTTCATGGGGGTGTCGCTCGCCTGGGGATGGTTCTTCGTGAGCGACTCGCTCGAGGTCTGGCACGCCATGGTGCTCCTGGTGCTGCACGGCTTCGCCGGCGTGCTGTGGACGCCTTCGAGCCAGATCCTCATCCACGACATCGTCGGGCCGGCGCAACTGCAGAGCGCGGTGCGGCTCGCCGCGACCGCGCGCTGGCTCGGTCTGCTGCTCGGGCCGGCGGTGGGCGCCGGGATCATGCTCGCGCTGGGGCCGGCGCACGGCATCCTCGTGAACGCGCTGATCTACCTCCCGCTCGCGCTGTGGCTGTGGAAGGCGCCCTACGGGCCGCGCTTCCGCGAGCGCGATGCGACGCCGCCGCGCGCCGTCCGCGGCCTCGCCGACATCGTCCAGACCATCCGCGACATCGCCGCGGATCGCACGATCGTCTCGATGACGCTGCTCGCGGGCGGAGCGTCGCTCCTCGTGGGCAACGCCTACCACGCGCAGATGCCCGAGTTCGCGCACGGCCTCGGCCACGGCGAGGCCGACTTCACCTACAGCATGCTGCTCGCGGCGGACGCGGCCGGGGCGCTCGTCGCCGGCTTCGTGCTCGAGAGCCGGAATCTCCTCCGCGCGCGGCCGCAGACCGCCTTCGCGCTCGCCGTGCTCTGGTGCTGCGCCATTGCCGGCTTCGCCGCCGTGCGCGCCTACCCGGTCGCGCTCGCGCTGCTCTTCGCCGCCGGCTTTCTCGAGCTCTCGTTCAATGCGATGGCCCAGACGCTGGTGCAGCTGCACGCGCCGGCGCACGCCCGCGGCCGCGTGATCGGGCTGTTCAACATGTCGGCGCTCGGAATGCGCGCATTCAGCGGCGTGACCGTCGGCCTGCTCGGCGCGCTGATCGGCATCCACTGGTCGCTCGCGCTCTCGGCGCTCGGCCTGCTCGCCGCGGTGCTCGCCCTGCTCGCCCTCGCATCCCGCGCCGCGCCCGCGCGCTAGCGGCCGAGGGCGAACGCGCCGCGGGCGTGAGCTACCGTCCGACGAACTCGACCGGCTGCTTCCGCGTGAACGCGGCCACGCCGTTGCGGAAGTCCTCGGTCGCGCCGCTCTGCGCGATCGCCTGCGCCTCGAGCTCCATCTGCGTCTCGAGGCTGCCTTGCGTGGACTGGTGGAACAGGAGCTTCGCGCGCCCGAACGCGGCCGTCGGTCCGCGGGCGAGCTCGCGCGCGAGCGCCGCCGTCGCGCCGCGGAACTCGGCGTCGGGATGCACGCGGTTGACGAGCCCCCACTCCAGCGCCTCGCGGGCGGTGAGCGTCCGGTTCGTGAAGTGCAGCTCGAGCGCGCGCCTGAGGCCGATCATCCGCGGCAGGAAATAGGTCGAGGAGCCGTCCGGGGAGGCGGCGATCTTCGAGTAGGCCATGGTGAACTTCGCCGACTCCGCCGCCACCACCAGGTCGCCGGCGAGCGCGAGGCTCATGCCGCCGCCGGCCGCGATGCCGTTGACCGCCATGACGACCGGCTTCGGCGAGCGGGCGAGCCGCGACACCGCGCCGTGGAGGTGGGTCGTCAACTGCTTGATGAAGACGCCGACCCGATCGATGTTGTCGTGGAACGCCTTCACGTCCCCGCCGGCGCAGAACGCGTTGCCGGCGCCGGTGACGACCACGCAGCGCACGCCGCGGTCCTCGTCGGCCTCGAGCGCGGCGTCATAGAACTCGCGGCCGAGCACCGCGTCGAGCGCGTTGTAGGCGGCCGGCCGGTTCAGCGTGATCGTGGCCACTGCATCCTTCACCTCGTAGAGCAACGCCTCGTACGCCATCTCGATCTCCTCGTGCCGTTCCAACTATTTCCGACCGATGCGCATGAACCGACAGCAGGATTCGCGGGTGCCGCCCCGTTTTCGGGCCGAACAAGCCGGAACGGCACCAGCGGTGCCGCGGGGTTCTAGGCCGCCTCCTGCGCGATCGCGACCTCCGGCTTCGGGGGCTTGATCTGCCCGAGCCTCTGCTCGGCCTCCTCGTGCGCGCGGCGCGCGAGCAGATAGAGCTGATCGCGGCCCGACCAGTACTGCTTCGGCCAGCCGACGCCCTCGAGCGCATAGCCCATCGCCTGGTACTCGGCCGCCGCGTGCAGCGTGAAGTACGGGTCGGCGAGATGGGGGCGCGCGAGCGCGCAGAGATCGGCGCGTCCCGAGGCGATGAGCGTGTTCACCTGGTCGGCGGTGGTGATCGCGCCGACCGCCAGCGTCGCGATCCCGACCTCGTTGCGGATCTGCTCGGCGAACGTCGCCTGATACATCCGGCCGTACACCGGCCGCGACGCCGGGTCGGTCTGGCCGGTCGACACGTCGATCAGGTCGCAGCCGGCCGCCTTGAAGGCGCGGGCGATCTCGACGCCCTCCGCGCCGGTGTTGCCGCCCGGGATCCAGTCGGTCGCCGAGATCCGCACCGACATCGGCTTCTCCCGCGGCCAGATCTTCCGGCAGGCCTCGAACACCTCGAGCGGAAAGCGCAGGCGGTTCGCGAGGCTGCCGCCGAACTCGTCGCGGCGCCGATTGGTGATCGGCGACAGGAAGCTCGCGAGCAGGTAGCCGTGCGCGAAGTGGAGCTCGAGCATGTCGAAGCCGCACTCGATGCCCATCCGCACCGCGGCGAGGTACTGGTCGCGCACGCGATCCATGTCCTTGCGGGTCATCTCGCGCGGGACCTGCGACGCGCCCGGGAAGTACGGCAGCGGCGAGGGCGCGAGGATCGGCCAGTTGCCGCGCGGGAGCGGATGGTCCATCTCCTCCCAGCCGAGCTGCGTCGAGCCCTTCCGCCCGGCGTGGCCGATCTGCAGCGCGATCTTGCAGTCGCTGTGGACGTGCACGAACTGCACGATCCGCCTCCACGCGGCGAGATGCTCCGGCTTGTACATGCCGGTGCAGCCGGGCGAGATGCGGGCGTCGCGCGCGACGCAGGTCATCTCGGTGAACATCAGGCCGGCGCCGCCGACCGCGCGCGAGCCATAGTGCACGAAGTGCCAGTCGGTCGGCGTGCCGTCCTCGGCGCAGTACTGGCACATCGGCGACACCACGACGCGGTTCATCACCGTCATGCCGCGAAGACGAAACGGCGCGAACATCGGTGGCGGCGCGGCGAAGTCCGCCGGCAGCCGGACGCGCTCGGCGTCGGCCACCTGTCGCGCCCACCAGCGGTCGACGTCGGCGATCACCGTGGGGTCGCGCTTGCGCAGGTTCTCGTAGGTGACCTGCTTCGCACGGGACATGAGCGCGAAGTTGAACTGGACCGGATCCATGTGCCAGAAGCGCCCGACGTTCTCGAAGAACACGAGCGAGGTGTTCGCCGAGTGCGTGATCCGGTCCGCCTCCCCGCGGCGCTCGAGATCGTAGGCCTCGAGCGCGGCGCGCGGATCGCGCGGATCGCGCGTCACCGCTCCATGGAGCGCGATGGCGTCCTCGAGCGCGAGCTTGGTGCCGGAGCCGATCGACCAGTGCGCGGTGTGCGCAGCATCGCCGAGCAGCACGACGTTGTCGTGATGCCAGGTCGCGCAGCGCACGACCGGGAACTGGCGCCAGAACGAGCGGTTGGTGAGCACCGGCGCGTGGCGGAGCTCCTCCCCGAACACCCGCGCGACGTACGCCGCCGTGGCCGCCTCGTCCTCCACGCCGAGGCCGGAGGCCCGGAAAGCGTCGTCGGTCGTCTCGACCACCAACGTGCACTCGCCCTGCGTGTACATGTAGGCGTGGAGGTTCCAGATCCCGTGCTCGTTCTCCCGGAAGCTGTAGGTGAACCCCGGGAGCGTGGTCTTCGCGCCCAGCCAGACGAAGCGGTTGGACCGGGTCTCGGTCGTCGGCGCGAAGTGCTGGGCGAGGGTCTCCCGCACCCGGCTGTTGATCCCGTCCGCGCCGACGATCAGGTCGGCGCCCCGGTGCACCGCCACGCCCAAGTCCTCGGTCTGGTACCGGACGCGCACGCCGAGCTCGGCGGCGCGCCGCTGGAGGATCTGCAGCAGGGTGAGCCGGCGGATCCCCGAGAAGCCGTGTCCGCTCGACTTCAGGACCCGGCCCTGGTAGTGGGTGTAGATGTCGTCCCAATAGGCGAAGCTCGCCGCGATCTCGCGGTAGCTCGGCTCGTCGGCCCGCCTGAGGTTCGCGAGCGTCTCGTCGGAGAGCACGATGCCGAAGCCGAAGGTGTCGTCGGCGCGGTTGCGCTCGACGACGTCGACCTCGGCGTCGGGATGGCTGCGCTTGATGAGGATCGCGAAGTACAGCCCGGCCGGGCCGCCGCCGATGACGTCTACTCGCATTCGCTTCTCTCCTGCCGCCGCGTGCCGCGCTCATTTTAGGTGCAAAGCATCGCGCGCGGCGACGGTCGGGCCTTTCGCGTAGACTGCGGGGCCTGCCGCAGCCAGAGTCCGCGATGAAGATCTTCCTCGTTCACGTCCGGGATCCGCAGTTCTACGCGATCCCCGATCGGAAGCGGGCCAAGAATGGCCGCCTTCGCGTCATGGGTTTCCCGCCCATCGGCATCATGTCCCTCTCCGCGGTGCTCAAGCGGGCCGGTCACGAGGTCGCGATGTTCGATCAGGCGAACCCCGAGACGCCGAACGACGTGATCGTCGAGGAGATCCGGCGCCAGCGGCCCGCGCTCGTGGGCCTGAGCTTCCTCTCGACGACGAGCTATCCGTACGCGAAGATCCTCGCGCGCCAGATCCGGGCCGCAGACCCGGCGGTGAGAATCGCCTTCGGCGGCGTCTTCGCGTCGCTCAATCCGCAGCTCGTCAAGCTGCAGGTGCCCGAGGTCGACTTCGTGTGCCGCGGCGACGGCGAGCAGCTCATCCTCGACCTCGCGGAGCGCCTCGACGACCCGGACACGGTGGCGGGCGTCACCTGGCAGGAGCAGGGCGGCAAGCTCCGCCACAACGCCAACCGCCCGCTCGAGCGCAACCTCGACCAGTGGCCGTTCCCGGACCGCGAGAGCCTCGGGCTCGACTTCGTGGAGTCGATGCCGCTCGACGTGCCCGCGGTGCTGTCGCTCGAGCGCTTCACCACGATGCAGACCTCGCGCGGCTGCCCGTGGCCGTGCGTGTTCTGCGACATCCCGATCTTCAACGAGGGCAAGTGGCGCTCGCGCAGCCCCGAGCACGTGCTGGCCGAGTTCAAGCAGCTCCAGGCCGACGGCTACGGGTCGGTCTACTTCGTCGACGACCACTTCCTGCTGCAGCCGAAGCGCATCCAGGCGATCTGCAAGGGGCTCAACGACAACGGCATCGAGATCCAGTGGGGCTGCGAGGGCCGCGTCGACTCCACCTGCATGGAGCTGTTCCCGGCGATGGCGAAGGCGCACTGCCGCACGCTGATGTTCGGCATCGAGAGCGGCAGCCAGAAGATCCTCGACCGGCTGAAGAAGGAGCAGACGCTCGCGGAGGTCGAGACCGCGGTGAACAAGGCGAAGGACGCCGGGATCGAGATCGTGCACGGGTTCTTCGTCGTCGGCTGTCCCGACGAGACCGAGGAGGACATGCGGCAGAGCTTCAAGTTCGCCTCGAAGCTCAGGATCGACACGTTCGGCTTCAACCGCTTGTGCGTCTATCGCGGCACCCCGCTGTGGCAGGAGTACGTCCGGCGCGGGCTGGTGAACGACGCGACCGACTGGTACAAGTACTTCAAGTGCTCCTCGATCGACCCAACGGTCCTGCCGGGCGAGGTCATCCACCGCATCCGCAGCGAGGAGATGCGCAAGCTCATCCTCTACAAGCTGACGCGCCACACCGGTCAGGCGTTGAAGCTGCTCTACCGCTTCTTCCGCCACATGCCGGCCCGCGACGTGCTGTACCTCCTCTTCAAGCCGTTCCTCGGCAAGAAGACCGGCGCGACCCAGGCCGAGGTGATCTCGCGCGCCGTGGAGCACGAGGATCTGAAGAGCGACGCCGCAGCCATGACCCAGCTCGCCGACGACGCCCTCGAGCACGCGATCCGCGAATCGCGGGCGGAGCGGGCGCGCATCCAGGCGGCGGCCGAGGCGGAGCGGCGCGCCGCGTAATCCGCCGCGCCCGGCCTGCGCCGGATGCTCGCCTTCGGGCGACCGGAAGAGGCGCGCGCCCGGGCGACTATAATCGCGGCGCGCGGCCGCCGAGCGCGCACCGGGCCGCGCGATTCACGATGAGCGCATCCAACGAGGATCGGGCGAAGCGCCGCTCGCGCGTGACGGTCGAGGGCGTGGACCGCACGCCGCACCGCACGTTCCTGCGCGCCATGGGGCTCGACGACGCGGCGATCGCGAGGCCGTTCGTCGCGGTCGTCAGCACCCACGGCGAGAACACCCCCTGCTCGATGTCGCTCCGCCCGCAGGCCGAGGCCGCGAAGCTCGGCGTCGCCGCGGCGGGGGGAACGCCGTTCGAGATGACGACGATCTCGGTGTCCGACGGGATCGCCATGAACCACCGCGGCATGCGCATGAGCCTGATCTCGCGCGAGCTCATCGCGGATTCGGTCGAGGCGGTCGTCCGCGGTCACGGCTACGACGCCCTGGTGGGGTTCGCGGGATGCGACAAGACGCTCCCCGGGATGATGATGGCGATGGTGCGCCTCAACTGTCCGAGCGTGTTCGTCTACGGCGGCTCGATGCTTCCGGGCGCGTGGCGCGGGCGCGAGGTGAGCGCGCTCACCGCCTACGAGGGCGCCGGCGCGCTCTCGACCGGCGAGCTGACCGAGGCCGACCTCGCCGCGCTGGAGCGCGAGTGCGCGCCGACGCTCGGCTCCTGCCCGGGCCAGTTCACCGCCAACACGATGGCGATGGTGTCGGAGACGCTCGGCCTGGCGCCGCCGGGCTCGGCGATGCTGCCGGCGGTCTACTCCGACCGGCTCGCGCTCGCCCGCCGCGCGGGCGAGGCGGCGCTGCGGATCCTTCGCGACGGCGGTCCGCTGCCGCGCGACCTGGTGACCCGCCGGAGCTTGGAGAACGCCTGCGCCGCGGTCGCCGCGACCGGCGGCTCCACCAACGCGGGGCTGCATCTGCCGGCGATCGCCCACGAGGCGGGCATCCGCTTCACGCTCGACGACGTGGCGGCGGTGTTCCAGCGCACGCCGCTCATCGCGAACCTCCAGCCCGGCGGCCAGTACCTCGCGCGCGACCTGCACTACGCGGGCGGCGTGAGCGCGGTGCTGAAGGCGCTGCTCGACGGCGGCTTCCTGCACGACGACTGCCCGACGCTCTCGGGCCGGCCGCTGAAGGAAGCGCTCGCGGACGCTCCCGGCGCCGACGGGGCGGTGATCCGGCCGGCGGCCGCGCCGCTGCATCCGTCCGGCGGCGTCGTCGTCCTGAAGGGCAACCTCTGCCCGGACGGCGCGCTCCTGAAGATCGCGGGCCTGAAGTCGCTCGCGTTCGACGGCCGCGCGCGCGTCTTCGAGTCGGAGGAGGCTGCCGCATCCGCCGTCCGGCTGCGGGCGTATCAGGCGGGCGAGGTCATCGTCATCCGCAACGAAGGGCCGGTCGGGGGACCCGGGATGCGCGAGATGCTCGGCGTCACCGCGCTCCTCTACGGACAGGGGATGGGCGAGCGCGTGGCGCTGTTGACCGACGGCCGGTTCTCCGGCGCGACGCGTGGGCTCGCCATCGGCTACGCTTGCCCCGAAGCCGCGGTCGGCGGGCCGATCGCGCTGCTCGAGGACGGCGATCGCATCCGCATCGACGCGAACGCCGGCGCGATCGAATGGGTCGCCGACGCGGCCGAGATCGCGCGCCGCCGCGCCGCATGGCGGCCGCGGCAGACCGAGCGGCTCGCCGGCGTGCTCGAGAAGTATGCGAAGCTGGTCGGCCCCGCCAACCTCGGCGCGGTGACCCACTCGGGCGCGGTCGACTGGCCGTACGAATGAGGGCCCACAAGGGAGCTGAACGTGGCAACTGAGAAACCGATCCTCGCCTTCCTCGGCCTCGGCCTGATGGGGCTGCCGATGACGCTGCGCCTGCTGCAGAACGGGTACCGCGTCCACGTGTGGAACCGCAGCCGGTCCAAGCTCGCCGCCGCGCTCGAGCGGGGCGCGATCGAGTCCGCCACGCCGCGCGACGCGGCGAAGGCCGCGGACATCGTGATGCTCTGCCTGCTCGACACCCGCGCGGTCGAGGAGGTCGTGTTCGGGGCCGACGGCGTCGCCGAGGCGGAGGGGCGCGGCAAGGTGCTCGTCGACCACTCCTCGATCCGGCCCGACGCGACCCGTACGTTCGCCGAACGGCTCGCGAGCCGCAGCAGCATGCAGTGGGTCGATGCGCCGGTGTCCGGCGGCGTGAAGGGCGCGCAGGACGCGACGCTGGCGATCATGTGCGGCGGCCATCCGGAGGCGGTGGACCGGGTGCGCCCGGCGCTCGGGGCGTACGCGCGCAACATCGCCCACATGGGCCCGGCCGGCGCGGGGCAGACCACCAAGCTCTGCAACCAGGTGATCGTCGGGAGCGCGCTCGCGGTGATCGCCGAGGCCGTGACGCTCGCCCAGGGCGCCGGCGTCGACGCGATGCGGCTCCCGGAGGCGTTCGCCGGCGGATTCGCCGACTCGATGCCGCTCAGGATCTGGGTGCCGCGGATGGTGAGCGGCTACGCGGAGCCGATCGGCGCCGCCAACCTGCTGCTGAAGGACCTCGACGACGCCGCCGAGCTCGCGCGCTCGACCGGCACGCCGCTGCCGATGGCCGGGCTCGCGCGCGAGCTCTTCCGGGCGCTCGCGGCCCAGGGCCGGGGCGAGGACGATCCGGCGGCGCTGGTGACGTTGTACCGGAAACCGCGCGACGCCTGAGCCGCGGCAGCGGCGATGGAACGCCGACACGAAGCGTCGCGAATCCGACTCGGCGTGAAAGATTCTCGCTGACGCCGCGCCTCCGCGGCCCCGCGGCGTGAATGCGGTGCAGCGCCCGGCGGGCGATGCGGCATGGTGCCTTCCGTCCCGCCTGCCCGCCTGCGTAGACTTTCCGGTGCCCTCGCCCGCCCCCGGATCCCGCGACGCGCGCCGCGAGTGGCCCTGGGAAGCCGAGCAGAGGAACGTTTCGTGTCGGGCGCCGCCGCCGTCGCCACCCTCGACCGAGGGTCGGTCCTCATTCAATGCCGCACCGCGGCCGAGAAGCACTTGGGCGGCGAGCTCCTCAAATTCCTCGAGGTCCTGGCGCCGAAACTGAGCGCGATCGGCCAGCAAAGCCGCGACCGGGAGGAGCGCGACCAGTATCTGGTCGCCGCGCAGGGTCTGTACCACGAGCGCGAGCAGTTCCTGCCGGCGTTCAAGAAGGAATTCGCGACGCAGTTCGAGGAGCGCGTACGGGGGCTGCAGGGCACCGGGCTCTTTTCGCGCGATCTCGGCCGCGACGAGCTGCAGGCGCTCAAGACCAACATGCTCGAGAACGAGGCCGCGATCGGCCGGCTCAGCGCCCGGTTGAAGGAGCACGCGGGCACCGAGCTCGGCGAGCTCTCGGCGCGTTTCGCCACGCTCTTCCGCCGCGCGGCGATCGACGACGGGGACAATCCGCTCGGGCCTTTGACGGTCGCGCGCGCGGTCTTCGCCGGGTTCACCGCCGTAAAGATCGAGGGCCGCGTGCTCCGCGCCGTCCGGCAGGAGCTGGAGCAGAGCCTCGCCCAGCCGGTGCTCGACGTGTACCGCGCGATGAACAAGGCGCTCGGCGGCCTTGGGGTCGCCGCCGTCGCGAGGTCCGCGCCGGCGACCGCCGGGAGCGCTGCCCCAGCGGGCGCGCCGCCGCTCGCCGGCGCCGCCGCAGGCGCGGCCGCGTCCGACCCGGAAGGGGCGGCCGCGCGCGCGGTCGAGTCGGAGCTCGCCGGGGCGACCCTGCCCCCCGTGGTCGAGATCTTCGTGCGGCAGAGCTGGCACCTCGTGCTCGCGCGCGCGCATGCCGCCGGCGGCGCCGATGGGGCACCCTGGCAGGAGGCGCTCGGAACCTTGCGGGACCTCGTCTGGAGCCTGCGTCCGAAGCTCGAGGCCGGCGAGCGGGCGCGCTTGGTCGCGCTGCTGCCTCCGCTCCTCAAGAAGATCAATCTCGGGATGGACGCCGTGATGTTGGATCCGGACGGCCGCAAGGGCGTCCTCGACGCGCTCATGGCCCACCACCGCGAGCTCCTCGCGGCACGCCAGGGCTGACGCGCCCCGGCCATCGCGCCTCCCGGTTCTGGCGGCAGCGGAATGCGAGCCGGCTGAGCCTGCTCGCCGCAGAGCCGGAACAAACACCGGCGCCGGGTGTTTACCAGGGTTGTCCCCCCGCGTACCGAAGGAGGAGCTGATGTCCTACCGGACCTTGTTCGCCGGCTTCGCGCTGTCGGCCGGCGCGGTTGCGTTCGTCCCCGGGCCGACGCTCGCCCAGGAATCCGCCGCGGCGCTGCTCAAGCGTGCTTCCGCTTCAATGGGCGACCCGAAGACGATCCGCTACGTGGGCGAGGGCACCGGCTGGACCTACGGGCAGGCTTACACCCCGGGGGCCGCGTGGCCGAAGATCACCGTCCACAGCAAGATCCGCACGATCAACTACGCGACCGGCTCGATGCGCGACGAGATCACGCTGAGCCGCGCTGAGCCGCGCGGCGGCGGGGGCTATCCGCTCTCCGGCCAGCAGCGCAACGACCAGTACGTGAGCGGAAGCTTCGCCTGGAACCAGGTGACGATCGCGCCCGTCCCCGGCCCCCGGTTCGTGGCCGACCGGACGCATCAGCTGTGGACCTCGCCGCACGGCGTGATCAGCGCCGCGCTCCGGAGCAACGCCACGGTGCAATGGCAGACGAAGGACGGGAGGTCGCTCGCCGCCGTGTCCTTCACCGACCCCGGCAAGTTCGCGGCGACGGCATTCCTCAACGACGACGGCCTCGTCGAGCGGGTCGAGTCGCGGCTCCCCGACGCCGTGCTCGGCGAGGTGGCGGCGGTGGCCGTCTACTCGGACTACCGCGACTTCGGCGGCGTGAAGTTCCCGACGCGGATCCAGCAGTCGCAGGGCGGTTTCCCGACGCTCGACCTCGCGGTCAAGGAAGTCGAGCCGAACGCGCCGGCCGACATCCAGGCGCCGGACGCCGTGCGCGGCGCCGCGGAGCGGGTCGCGCCCCAGCAGGTGGCCGACGGGGTCTGGTACATCGCCGGTGGCTCGCACCACAGCGTCGCGATCGAGATGAAGGACCACGTCGTGCTCGTGGAGGCGCCGCTCGGCGACTATCGCGTGGGCCCCGTGATCGACGAGGTGAAGAAGCTCGCGCCGGGGAAGCCCGTCCGGTACGTGATCAACTCGCATCACCACTTCGACCACTCGGGCGGCCTGCGGACGGCCGCGGCCGAGGGCGCGACCATCGTCGCCCGGGCCGAGAGCAAGCCGTACTTCGAGCGCGCGCTCGCCACGCGCAGCCAGATCCTGCCCGACCGGCTGACGAAGTCGGGCAAGAAAGGCGCGGTGCGGGGCGTGGGCGACAAGCTGACGCTCACCGACGGTGCGCGCACGCTCGAGCTCTACAAGATCGGCGACAGCATCCACGCCGACACCTTCCTGATGGTGTACCTGCCGAAGGAGCGGCTGCTCGTCGAGGCCGACGCGTACACGCCGCTCGCGCCGAACGCGAAGCCGCCCGCGACGCCGAACGCGAACCACGTGAACCTGATCGAGAACATCGAGCGCCTCAAGCTCGCGATCGACCGGATCCTGCCGCTGCACGGCAGGGTCGTGCCGCTCGCGGAGCTCTACGCGACCGCGGGCCGGACGCTGCCGCAGTAGCGCTCGCTCGAGAGCGCTTCCCGAGACGGGCCTAGAGCGCGGCGGCGTACGCCACGGCCGCCCAGACCAGCCAGGCGAGCCCGCCGAACATCGCGGCGGCGGCCGCGATGCGGGTGGCGAGATCGTCGCGGGCGAGCTCGCCGGCCTCGCGGGCGAGACGGCGCAGGCCGAGCGCCAGACGGCGCGGCGCGGAGATCGTGGTGCCGAACGGAATCGACTCGCCTGCGAGGAAAACGGCGTCCTGATGTCTCATGGCTCCTCCCGTGGATCGTGCTGATGGTCGCGAGATCAGCGTAGACGAGCCGCGCCCCCGGAAGTCGTGACAAAGCCCACGCCGGCTTGTGAACAATTCACCTCTGGTACAGTCGCCCCATGAGCGACGCCCGCCAGCGCCCGATCGACATCCACGCCCACTTCTATCCGGCGGAGCTCATCGCGCTCTGGAAGGCCGAGGGGCCGCGCTGCGGCGGCGAGGTCGGCGAGGTCGACGGCAAGCCGGTGCTGAAGGCGGGGCCCGTCCAGGCCGGCCCGCTCGTGCCGCGCTTCACGAGCCTCGATGCGCGCATCGAGGCGATGGACGAGCAGGGCGTCGCGGTGCACGCGCTGTCGCTGTCGCTGCCGATGGTGTACTGGGCCGATGCCCCGCTCGCCCAGAAGCTCTCCGAGGCCTACAACGACGCCGCGGCGGCGGCGCACCGGCGCCATCCCGACCGGCTGGTCTCGCTCGCGATGCTGCCGATGAACTATCCGGAGGCGGCGGCGCGGGAGCTCGAGCGCGCCCGGGGGCTCCCCGGCACGCGCGGCGTGTACATGGCGACCGTGATCACCGGGCGCGAGCTGTCCGATCCGATGTTCTTCCCGGTGTACGAAGCGATCGAGGCCGCGGGGCTGCCGGTGTTCCTGCATCCGAACACGGTCATCGCGCCCGAGCGGCTCAAGGCGCATTACCTGCAGAACCTGCTCGGCAACCCGTTCGAGACCGCGATCGCCGCCGCGCACCTCATCTTCGGCGGCGTGCTCGACCGCTTCCCGAAGCTCACGGTCTGCCTGCCGCACGCGGGCGGCGCGTTCCCGTACCTCGTCGGCCGGCTCACCCGCGGCTGGGAGAAGCGTCCCGAGCTCGCGCACCACAAGACCTCGCCGCTCCAGTACCTGCGCCGCTTCTACTACGACACGATCAGCTACCACGGGCCGGCGCTCGACTACCTGAAGGGCCTGGTCGGCGCCGACCGGATCATGATGGGCAGCGACTACTGCTTCCCGATCGCGCTCGAGCGGCCGGTCGAGATCGTGACCGAGCACTCGGGCTTCACGCCCGAGGAGAAAGCGCTCGTCCTCGAGGGCAACGCGCGCGCGCTGCTCGGCCTGTAGCCCGGACGGTCGCCGGCGCGGCGAACGCGACGGAGTCGAACGCCGTGAATCCCCCGGTCCCGAAACCCTTCCGCCTGCACATCCCCGACGACGTCCTGGCCGATCTGCGCTCGCGCCTGGGACGGGTGCGCTGGCCGGACGAGCCGCCGCTCCCTCCGTGGTCCACCGGGACGAGCGTCGCCTACCTTCAGCGCCTCGTCGCCTACTGGCGCGACGGCTTCGACTGGCGCGCGCAGGAGGCGAAGCTGAACGAGCTCCGCCAGTTCACGGTGCCGCTCGCGGGCATCGACCTGCACTTCATCCACGAGCCGGGCCGCGGGCCGGCGCCGATGCCGCTGTTGCTTTCGCACGGCTGGCCGGGGTCGGTGGCGGAGTTCCACAAGCTCATCCCGATGCTCTGCGACCCGGCGCGCTTCGGCGCCGACCCGGCCGACGCGTTCACCATCGTCGCCCCTTCGCTCCCCGGCTACACCCTCTCGTTTCGCCCGGGGCAGCCCCGCTTCGGCGTGGAGGAGATCACCCCGGCGTTCGATCAGCTCATGACGGAGGTGCTCGGGTTCGAGCGCTACGGCGCGCAGGGCGGCGACTGGGGCGCGTTCGTGACCTCGCGCCTCGGCTACGAGTTCCCGCAGCACCTGATCGGCATCCATCTCAACCTGCTCGCGGTCCGGCGCGATCCGAAGATGCTGGAAAACCCGACGGCCGAGGAGCGCGCGTACCTCGCCGAGCTCGCTGAATGGCTGAAGGAGGAGACCGGCTATCAGTGGATCCAGGGCACGCGGCCGCAGACGCTCGCGTTCGCGCTTTCGGACTCGCCGGTCGGGCTCGCGGCCTGGATCGTCGAGAAATTCCGCGCCTGGACCGACTGCGGGGGCGATCCGGAGCGCGCCCTGAGTCGAGACGAGATGCTCACGAACATTACGCTCTACTGGGCGACGGGCGCGATCGGCTCGTCCTTCTGGCCCTACTACGCGCGCATGCACCGCCCGTGGCCGATTCCCGAGGGCGCGACGGTCGCCGTGCCGACCGGCTACGTCGAATTCCCGAAGGAGATCCTGCGCCCGCCGCGCTCGGTCGCCGAGCGCGTCTACACCGATCTCCGGCGCTGGACCAGGATGGAGCGGGGCGGGCACTTCGCGGCGCTCGAGCAGCCCGCGGCGCTCGCGAACGAGATCCGGGCGTTCTTCCGGCCGCTGCGCTAGAAGCGCGCGTCAGGCGCCGCCGAGCCATCCCTTCGGTCCGAGTCCCTGGTCCGGCCCGAGCATGGCGTAGCCGCCGTCGACCGCGACGTCCTCGCCGGTGATCCAGGACGCGCCGTCGGAGCAGAGCCAGACGACCGCGTTCGCGACCTCTTCGGCGTCGCCGATCCGCCCGAGCGGGTGCAGGCGCGCCGACCTTGTCGGCGCGCTCGCGGTCGTCGCCGGAGAGCGCCTTCAGCGGATCGGACCAGGTCCAGGCGGGCGACACGCAGTTCACGCGGATGCCGTGCGGCGCGAGATCGATCGCCTCGTTCCGCGTGATCTGCCGGATCGCCGCCTTGGACGCCGGGTAGAGCATCCGGCCGGCGTTCGCGAACTTGCCGGCGATGCTCGAGAAGTTGACGATCGCCCCGCCGCCGCGCGAGCGCATGAGCGGCGCGACGAGCCGCGTCAGGATCGCGCCGCTCGCGACGTTCACGTCGAGCGCGCGCCGCCACTCCTCGCGCGTCGATTCGAGGCCGTGATCGAGGAAGATCACCGCGCTGTTGATCAGGAAGTCGATGCCGCCGAAACGCGCCGTGGCGGCGTCGACGAGCGCCGCGAGCTGGGCGTCGTCCGTGATGTCGGTCCGAACGAATGCGGCCCGCTCGCCCAGGCCGCGGGTCGCCGCCGTCCCGCGCGCCTCGTCGACGTCGGCGACGACGACCGCCGCGCCCGCGGCATGGAATGCCCGCGCGATTGTCGAGCCGAGCAGCGACGCGCCGCCGGTGACGAGCGCGACCTTGCCGTTGAAGTCGAACCGGACATTCGTCATACGCCTGCCCTCCCCGCGAGCCGCGATTGAAAATGCCGATGCTATGCTGAGCCGGCCAATGTCGTGGAGGCAACATGCGGCGCCGGCATCTTCGCGGCTCACTCGCACCGCTCGTGCTGCTCCTGTGGGCGCTCGGCGCATCGAGCGCGCTCGGCGCCGACCCGCTCGACCAGCCGGCGGCGCGCGAGGCGCTGAGGCAGTCGAACATCCCCTATCGCCCGAGTGAGCTCATCACCCGCGCGGGGAAAGGCGATACGCGGGCCGTCGAGCTGCTGCTCGCTGCGGGGCTGGACCCGAACGTGCGCGACAGGTGGGGGCTGACGCCCTTGATCTGGGCCGCCGATCAAGGCCATCTGGAGACCGTCCGAGTGCTGCTCGACAAGGGTGCGGCTGTGAATGCGGCTGACTCGCGCGGCCGGACCCCTCTCCTGCTTGCCGTCATGGGCAACCATCCGGCCACGGCGAAGCTACTCATCGAAAGAGGGGCCGACGTAAACGCGAAAACGCGCGACGGTCACAGTATCCTGAGACACGCGCTCGATCTCCCGCACATCGCGAGCATCCTGCTCCACAACGGCGCCGATGCGAACGCGGCCGACCCGGAAGGCAGGACCCCCTTGATGGTCGCCGCGCAACTGGGAAACGCGACCACCGTCGAAGCGCTGCTCGACAAGGGCGCGGAGGTGAACGCCAAGGACAGATTCGGGCGGACTGCCCTCGCCTCGGCGGAGTTGAAAAAGGACGTGGTCGAGCTCCTTCTCGCCCGAGGCGCCAGCCCGGACGTAGCGGACCAGCAAGGCTCTACTCTGTTGATGAGGGCAGCGGCAGCAGGCAACGCGGACGTCGTCCGCGCTCTCCTGGCACACGGCGCGAATGCGGATGCACCAGGCAGGGAGGGTTTTACCGCGTTGATGGCGGCGGCCAGCACCGGTCGAGCCGAGGTCGTCGCTATCCTATTGGAGCATGGCGCCAACGCGAAGTTGAGATACGAGCGCTACGCAAGCACTGCGCTCGGCATCGCAATCCAATCCGGGCACACGGCCGTTGTAGAAGTGTTTCTCGCCAAGGCAAGCAGCCTGAATCCGAGGGAGCTGGAGGGCGGCGGATACTTGGTACAAGCCGCAGGACTGGGGCACATCGCGATCGTCGAGGCTCTGCTAGCGAAGGGGGTGGACATCAACGCCCTCGCCGGGAACGGCCGTTGGGCCCTGGCGAACGCCGCGGAAAGCGGGGATACGCGGATGGTCCGGACTCTCCTGGCGAGAGGGGCAGATCCAAACGCCGCCGATCCCTACGGCATCACCGCCCTGACGTTGGCCGTGCTTCAAGGACATGCCGAGGTCGTGAATCTCCTTCTCTCGAGTGGTGCGAACGTGAATGCCCCCGCAGCGGGAGGGACGACCGCCCTCATGCTGGCGGCGTCGTGGGGACATCCGGAGATCGTGCGCGCCCTGCTCGCGAAGGGCGCGAGCATAAATGCCCAGGATCGGGAAGGCTGGACCGCGCTGATGCTGGCGGCTTTCAATGATCGCGCTGCCGAAAATCATCGGATGGCCGTCGTCGAGCTTCTGCTCGCGAAAGGCGCGAACGCCAATCTGCAGGACCGCAAAGGGAAGACGGCGCTCATGATCGCGCAGGAGAAACATCGTGCGGAGATCGTTCAATTGCTGATCAAGGCGGGGGCCAGGAAGTGACGCCGCGCCGCTGACGCGCACTCCATTCGCCGGGGCGGCTCCTGGTTCGCGGGGGGCCGGCCGCCGCCGTGCGCTCCGGGGGCCGGGACGGTCGCGCTGCGACTTGATCCCGCGGGCGCGCGGCGCTATGTTCGAGTTCCCCGCATCCCGCATCCCCGATTTCGGAGGCCGACGTGCTGCACGAGCGCATCCCCAACCTCAAGGCGCTGGTCGAGCCCGACCGCGTCCACCGGCTCTGCTACACCGACCCGGACATCTTCGAGCTCGAGCTCGCCAACATCTTCGAGAAGTGCTGGATCTACGCCGGCCACGAGTCGCAGGTGAAGAAGCCGGGCGACTTCTGGACGTTCCAGGTCGGCCGCCAGCCGCTGGCGATGATCCGCGGACACGGCGGGAAGATCCACGTCCTCTACAACCGCTGCCCGCACCGCGGCACGCAGATCTTCGGCGCGCGCCACGGCAACGCCGGCGACGCCCTCACCTGCTCCTACCACGCCTGGCGCTACCACTACGACGGCACCATCGAGGCGGTCCCGCTCGCGCGCGGCTACGAGGGCACCACCTTCGGCGGCTACGACTGCAACATGCATCGCGCGCCGCGTGTCGAAGCGTACCGCGGCTTCGTCTTCGCGAGCCTCGCCGAGCGCGGGCCCTCGCTCCTCGAGTGGCTGGGGCCGGCGAAGATCGCCTTCGACGACATCTGCGACCGCTCGCCTGAAGGCGAGGTCGAGGTCGTGATGAACTGCTACCGCGTCATCCAGCGTTCCAACTGGAAGTTCTTCATGGAGAACCAGCTCGACGCGGTGCACCCCTCGGTCACCCACGAGTCGACCGGCCGCGCCGCCGCCGACGTCGAGTTCCAGATCCAGCGCCGCACCGGCGAGAAGCCGCTCCACTACCACATGCTCTCGGCGTTCGTGATCCCGTTCGAGAAGTGGGACTCGCTCGAGACCTTCGGCTATCCCTACGGCCACACGATCCTCGGCGGGTACATGGGCCTGCGGCCGCAGGACCCGGACACGCTCGAGTACGAGCGCATCCTCGCCAAAGCCTACGGCGAGCAGAAGAAGGACGAGTACCTGTCGCGCAACATCCACCACACGCTCGTCTACCCGTGCCTCTCGGTGCAGTCGCCCCTGCAGCAGCTGCGGGCGATCCGGCCGCTCGCGCCCGACCGCACGCTCTCCGAGATCTGGCACTTCCGCCTGAAGGGCGTGCCCGAGGCGATCTACCGGCGCTCGCTCTGGTACTACAACCTGGTCAACTCGCCGGCGACGCTGGTGAACGCCGACGACCTCGAGAACTGGCAGAAGGGCCAGTGGGGCCTCGCCTCGCGCGGCGGGGACTGGGTGAGCTTCCATCGCGACTACGGCCGGGACAAGGTCGAGGGCGGCGTCATGAAGTCCTCGAACGGTTGCAGCGAGATGCCGATGCGCGCGCAGTTCCGCGCCTGGCTCGACTACATGACCACGGAGTGAGCGATGGGGAAGAGGCCGAAGCCGGTACCGCAGAAGATGCCCGGGAAGAAAGGCCCGCCGGTCCGCGAGCCGGGGCGCACGCCCGCCAAGCGTCGCGCCGCCGCGAAAGCGCCGGCGCCGCGGCGCATCGCGGCCGCCGAGCCCAAGCCGGGCAACGCCGTCCAGGACCTCCAGCGCGAGGTCGAGCAGCTCCTCTACCGCCAGGCCGAGGCGCTGGACAACAAGCAGTGGCAGGCGTTCATCGATCTCTTCACCGCCGACGGCGTGTACTGGATGCCGCCCGCGCCCCACTACACCACCTGGGACGGCATGCCGGCGATCTTCGCCGAGGACCCCGACCTGATGACGGTGCGGATGAACCGGATCAAGCACCCGCATGCGTGGTCGCAGGCCCCCGAATGGGGCACGAACCACGTCGTGTCGAACGTCGTCGTCGAGAGCGTCGACCCGGGATCGGGCGACGTGCAGGTGCGCTCGCGCTTCCACATGGTCGAGCTCCGGCGCGACGAGCTGCGCCACTTCGCCGGCGCGTACCGCCATCACCTGCAGCGAACGAAGGACGGGTTCCGGATCAAGCTGCAGCGCGTCGACATGATGAATGCCCAGGCGCCGTACGAATACGTGCTCCAGGCATGGGTATGACGCTGTTCCCCGCCACGATCGCCGGCAGCCTGCCGAAGCCCGGCTGGCTCGCCGAGACCCACAAGCTCTGGCCGCGCTGGAAGCTCGAGGGGGACGCGCTCGCCGAAGCCAAGCGCGACGCGACGCTCCTCTGGGTCAAGGCGCAGGAGGACGCGGGCATCGACATCGTGAGCGACGGCGAGCAGTCGCGCCAGCACTTCGTGCACGGCTTCCTCGAGGCGATCGACGGGATCGACTTCGCGCGCAAGGTCGAGCTCGGCATCCGCGCGAACCGCTACAAGGCGCTCGTGCCGACCGTCGTCGCGCCGCTGCGGTTGAAGGGCCGGGTGCACGCGACCGAGGCGCGCCTCGCCCGGGCGAACACCGACCGCAAGCTGAAGTTCACGCTGCCCGGTCCGATGACGATCGTCGACACGATCGCCGACTCGCACTACGGCGACCGCGTGAAGATGGCGATGGCGTTCGCCGACTGCCTCAACCAGGAGGCCCGCGGGCTCGAAGCGGACGGCGTCGACGTGATCCAGTTCGACGAGCCCGCGTTCAACGTCTACATGGACGACGTCAAGCGCTGGGGCGTCGACGCGCTGCACCGGGCGATCGACGGGCTGAAGTGCCAGACCGCGGTGCACATCTGCTACGGCTACGGCATCAAGGCGAACATCGACTGGAAGCAGACGCTCGGGAGCGAGTGGCGCCAGTACGAGGCGATCTTCCCCGCGCTCGCGCGGAGCCGCCTCGACCAGGTCTCGGTCGAGTGCGCGAACTCGCACGTGCCGGCGAGCCTGCTCAGCCTGCTCGAGGGCAAGGACGTGCTCGTCGGCGTCATCGACGTCGCGACCGACAAGGTCGAGACGCCGGAGGAGGTCGCCGCCGTCATCGCCGAGGCGATGAAGCACGTCCCCAAGGAGCGCATCCAGCCGTGCACGAACTGCGGCATGGCGCCGACGGACCGGACGATCGCCCTGCGCAAGCTCGAGGCGCTCGGGGCCGGCGCGCGGCTCGCGCGCGAGCGGTTCGGCTAACGCCGCCCCCCCTCAAGGGGGGCGCGGAATGAGACGACGCGGGGGTTTCAGAGCCGCTCGCCCACCCCTTAACAGGGAGGCGAGGGCGGACTGCTATATTCGAAGCCCACCCGACTGGAGGCTTCCTTGCCGGCCCGAGCGACCGAATCGGCTCCCGCCCCGACGCTGCGCTTCGAGCGTCGCGGCGAGGTGGGCGTCCTGACGCTCGACCGCGCCGAGAAGCGCAACGCCCTGGACGATCCCACGGTCGAGGCGCTCGGGGCGTTCTTCGCGGCGCCGCCGGACGGCGTGCGCGCGGTCGTGCTCGCCGGCGCCGGCGAGCACTTCTGCGCCGGCCTGGACCTCGGCGAGCTCGCGTCGCGCTCGGCGGCCGAGGGCGTGCATCACTCCCGGCTCTGGCACCGGGCGTTCGACCATCTGCAGTTCGGGAAGGTGCCGGTCGTCGCCGCGCTGCACGGCGCCGTCGTCGGCGGCGGCCTGGAGCTCGCCTGCGCGGCGCACGTCCGCGTGGCGGAGCCGTCGGCCTTCTACGCGCTCCCCGAGGGTCAGCGCGGCATCTACGTCGGGGGCGGCGCGTCGGTGCGCGTCCCGCGGATCATCGGCGTCCACCGCATGGCCGACCTGATGCTCACCGGCCGCGTGTACTCGGCCGAGGAGGGCCAGGCCGCGGGGCTCTCCACGTATCTCGTGCCGCCCGGCGAGGGGCTCGCGAAAGCCGTCGAGCTGGCGCGGAAGATCGCGGCCAACGCCGCGATCACCAATTTCGCCGTCATGCACGCGCTGCCGCGGATCGCCGAGCTCGGCCAGGATGCCGGGCTCTTCATGGAGGCGCTGATCGCCGGGGTCGCCCAGAGCGAGCCCGAGGCGAAGGCGCGGATGAAGGAATTTCTGGAGAAGAAGACCGGCAAGGTGCGAAGGGAGTAGGGAGTCGAGCCGATGGCGGCACCCGGTGCCGGTTTCTCGATCAGCTATCCCGACGTCTGGATCGTCGACGGCGTGCGCACGCCGTTCGCCGAGTACAACGGCGTGCTCGGGGACGTCTCGCCGATCGACCTCGGCATCAAGGTCGCGCGCGCGGTCTTCGCGCGGAGCGGCGTCCCGCCCGCCGACGTCGGCTGCGTGATCGCCGGCAACATGGCCCAGGCGAGCTTCGACGCCTACGTGACGCCGCGCCACATCGGCCTCTACTCGGGCGTGCCGATCGACGTGCCCGCGCACCTCGTCCAGCGCGTGTGCGGCACCGGCTTCGAGCTCTTCGCGCAGGCGGGCGACGGGATCGCGCTCGGCAAGTACGGCCTCGCGCTCGCCGTCGGCACCGAGTCGATGACCCGCAACCCGATCGCCGCCTACCGGCACCGCGGCGGCTTCAAGATGGGCCAGGTCGAGTTCAAGGACTTCCTGTGGGAAGCGCTGCGCGATCCGGCGCCCGACATCACGATGGGCGACACCGCGGAGAACCTGGCAAGACAGTACCGGCTCTCGCGCGAGGAGGTGGACCGCTTCGCCGCGCAGAGCTTCGAGCGCGCGCTCGCGGCGCAGGAGGACGGCTTCCTCGCCGGGGAGACGGTCGCGGTCGAGACCGAGGCGTTCGACCTCGCCGGCTACCGCCCGCGCGGCATCAAGCTGCCGGCGAAAGCGCAGCGCTTCGACCGGGACGATCACGTGCGTCCTTCGCCGGTGGCGGTGCTCGCGAAGCTCAAGCCGGCGTTCGACGGCGTGCAGACCGGCGGCAACAGCTCCGGCATCGTGGACGGCGCCGCCGCGGCGCTGGTGGCCTCCGGCGAGTACGTCCGGTCGCGGAAGATCGCCCCGCTCGCGCGCCTCGTCGCGGCGGCGACGGTCGGCGTGCCGCCGGAGGTCATGGGCATCGGTCCCGCCCCGGCGATCCGCGCGCTCGTCGAGCGCGCCGGCCTGAAGATCGCCGACATCGACCGGTTCGAGATCAACGAGGCGTTCGGCGCGCAGTGCCTCGCGGTCGAACGCGAGCTCGATCTCGATCACGCACGGGTGAACGTCAACGGCGGCGCGATCGCGATCGGCCACCCGCTCGCGGCGACCGGCGTGCGGCTCACCGTGACGGTGGCGCGCGAGCTCAAGCGGCGGGGCTTGCGCTACGGCGTCGCGTCGGCGTGCGTCGGGAGCGGCCAGGGCATCGCCCTGCTCGTCGAGAACCCGGCGCTCTGAGAGGCGGCCCGCGCGCGAGCGCCGCGCCGCGCCGGGCCGGCGAAGGCTCAGCCGGTCATCCGCTCGTGGACCCACCGCGCCGCGGCGAGCGTGCGCGCGTCGTCGGCGAAGCGGCCGAGCACCTGGAGGCCCACCGGCAGGCCGCTCGGACCGCGCGCGACGGGCACCGTGACGCACGGCACGTGCAGCAGCGTCCACACCCGGTTCATCACCGGATTGCCCGTGGATTCCAGCCCGGTCGGGGCCTCGCCGGTCGCGCTCGGCGCGAGCAGCACGTGGCACTCGTCGATCGCGCCCGAGAATGCCATCCGGCAGGCGCGCGCGAGCACCCGCGCCCGATCGTAGCGCTCCGGCGTCACCTCGCGGCTCGCATCCAGCAGCTCCCGCAGCCGCGAGCTGAGCCGCATCCCGTGGACGGCGTGCTCGTGCGCGAGGTTGCGGGCGATCTCGTAGCCGAGGATGTCGCCGTGCGCGTCGCCGAGCGCGGCGAAATCCTGCGGCAGCTCGACCTGGCTCACCCGCGCGCCGGCGGCGGCGAGCGTGCGGGCCGCGGTTTCCATCGCCTCGCCCACCTCGGGCCGCGTCTCGTTCCAGTCGTACGTCCGGCACAGGCCCACGCGGAGCTTGGTCACCTGGGGCAGCGCGAGCAGCTCGGCGCGCCCGGTGAGCGCCCCCACCAGCAGGGCCGCGTCCTCGGCCGTGCGGGCGATGGCGCCGAGGGTGTCGAGGCTTTCGGCCTGGGGCTTGATGCCGGCGCGGCTGAGCGTCCCGAAGCTCGGCTTGTAGCCGACCACGCCGCAGAAACTCGCCGGACGGATGATCGAGCCGACCGTCTGCGTCCCGAACGCGAGCGGCACCATCTCGTCGGCGACCGCCGCCGCCGAGCCGCTCGACGAGCCGCCCGGCGTGTGCGCGAAGTCGCGGGGATTCACGGTGACCGGCGGGGTGAACGTCGCGAACTCGGTGGTCACCGTCTTGCCGAGGATCACCGCGCCCGCCGCGCGCGCGGCGGCGACGCACGCCGCGTCCCACGCCGGCCGGTGCCAGTTGTAGATCGGCGACCCGTACGCGGTGGGCATGTCGGCGGTGTCGATGATGTCCTTCACGCCTAGCGGAAGCCCATGCAGCGGCCCACGGACCGGCCCCGCGTCCAACACGTGGGCCTGGCCGCGCGCGCGCTCCGGGTCGAGGAACGCCCAGGCGTGAATCGCGGGGTCGCGCGCGGCGATCCGCGCCAGGCAATCCTCGACCACGTCGATCGCGCGCACCTGGCGCGCCTGCAGTCGGGCGGCGAGCGCCGTCGCGGACAAGCGGTTCAACTCAGCCATCGGCGCCTCCTCGCGCGGCCGCGCCGCGCACCCTGCCCCTCCTGCCGCTCGCTCGAACCGATCACGGCTCAGAGCGCCGCGACCGCCTGCACTTCGACCAGGAACGGCTCGGCCACGAGCCGGTCGATCATCAGCAGCGTGTTCGGCGGGTACCTGCCGTCGGGAAAGAGGATCGGGAACTCGCGCTTGCGGTAGGCCATGAACTTCGGGATGTCCTGCGAGTGCACGAGGTAGGTCGTGAACTGGACGACGTTCTTCCAGCCCGCGCCGGCCGAGGCGAGCGCCGCGCCGATGTTCTTGAAGACCTGCGCGCACTGCGCATCGAAGCTGTCGGCGCCCACGACGTTGCCGGCCTGGTCGGTGGCGAGCTGGCCGGCGATGAACAGCCACTCGGAAGGGTTCTTGACCCGGGCGATCTGCGAGTACTGTCCCAGCGGCTTGCCCAGACTGTCGGGGTTGTAGATGGTGATCTCGGCGGGCATCGCGGCCTCCGGGGGCGGGTCATCGCTAGAATAACGCAGTCGTCCCGGAGGCTCCCATGAACTCGCCAGCCCCGCTCCGCGTGCAGGAGGTGAAACCGGCGAAGCTCGCGATGCGCGACTGCACCGTCGCGCTCGACTGCCCGGGCATCATCGACCAGGGCCGGATCGCCGATCCGGGGATGAAGGTCGCGCGCGTCGCGCGATGACCGCCCCGATCCTCGCAGCCGAGGGCGTCTCCAAGCGCTTCGGGGCGACGCAGGCGCTCGAGCGCGCCTCGTTCGTCCTCGCGCCCGGCGAGGTGCACGGGCTCGTCGGCGAGAACGGCGCCGGGAAGTCGACGCTGCTGAAGATCCTGGGCGGCGTGCATCTCGCCGACGCGGGCGCGGTGCGGATGGGGGGAGAAGCGCTCCGCCTGAAGGGCCCGAGCGACGCGTACCGGCGGGGCATCGCGGTCATCCAGCAGGAGCTGCACATCGCGCCCGCGCTGTCGGTCGCGGAGAACGTCATGCTCGGCCACCTGCCCCGCGCGCGCGCCTTCGGATGCCTTCCGGCGGTGGACCGCCGGGCGATGCTCGAGTCCGCCCGCGACGCGCTCGCCGCGCTCAACTTCCATCCCGACCTCGAGCGTCCGGCCGGCGCGCTCTCCCACGCCGAGCGGCAGCTGATCGCGATCGCGCGCGCGGTGTCGCGCGACGCGCGGGTGCTGATCTTCGACGAGCCCACCGCCGCGCTCGAGCACGCGGAGGTCGAGCGTCTGTTCGGCCTCGTCGCGACGCTGAAGCGCCAGGGGACGGCGATCGCCTACGTGTCGCACCGGCTCGACGAGATCGTCGCGATCGCGGACCGCTGCACCGTCGTGCGCGACGGACGCGTCGTCGCGACGCTCGTCCGCGGCGAGTTCGACGTGCCGCGCCTGGTCGAGCTGATGACCGGCGGCGCGCTCGATCGCGGCGCCGGCCCGGCCGCCGCCCAGCGCGGCGCGGAGCTCCTCGCCGGGCCGCTGCCGGGCGATCCGAACGGCGTGCGGCTGCACGAGCGCGAGGTCGTCGGCCTCGCCGGGCTGCTCGGCAGCGGTGCGAGCCAGGCGCTACGGTACCTCTTCGGTTGCGGGCCCGGCGCGGCGCGCGGCGCGGTGCGCGGTCGCCCGGCGGTGCGCCGGCATCCCGGCGACGCGGTGCGCGCCGGCATCGGCTTCGCCCCGGCCGAGCGCGCCGCCGCGCTGGTGCCGGGGCTCTCCGTGCGAGATAACATCGTGCTGCCCTCGCTCGGGCGCTTCACCCGGCTCGGGCGCTGCGACGACATGGCCATCGACCGGATGGTGCACGAGCTCGTCGACGCGCTCGACATCCGCCCGCGCGACGCCACCCGTCTGGTGCGCACGCTCTCGGGCGGCAACCAGCAGAAGGTGATCCTCGCCAAGTGGCTCGCGGCGCGGACCCACACGCTGCTCCTCGACGAGCCCACGCACGGCGTCGACGTCGCCGCCAAGGCGCAGATCCTGCGGCTCATCCGGGAGTTCGCGGCGCGGGGCGGCGTGGTGCTGTTCGCATCGTCCGAGACCCGGGAGCTGCTCGCGCACTGCGACCGCATCCTCGCGATGCGCCGCGGCGCGGTCGTCGGCGAGCTGGACCGCACGCGGCGGTTCGACGAGCACGCGCTGCGCGATGCGCTCGGGAGCGAGCTGTGAGGGACGTGCCGGTCGCCGCGCCCGCGCCCGCGACGCTCTGGTGGCGGCGCATCGACTGGGCCGGGCAGGTACCGCTCGCGACGCTCGTCGTCCTGTGCGTGGCGATCTCGCTGCTCTCCGACCACTTCCTCACCGCGCTCAACTTGTCCAACGTCCTGGTCCAAGCGGCGGTGATCGCGGTGGTCGCGATGGGCATGACCTTCGTCATCCTCGGCGGCGGCTTCGACCTGTCGGTCGGCTCGACGGTGGCCATGACCGGGTGCGTCACCGCCGCGGTCATGATGAAGGCCGGCGTCTTCGCGGGCGTGGTCGCCGGCGTCGCGACCGGCGCGCTGATCGGGCTGGCGAACGGCGTCACCGTCACCGTGCTCAAGGTGAACCCGTTCATCGCCACGCTCGGCACCATGGTGATCGTCCGCGGCGCGGTGTTCCTGTTCTCCGACAGCCAGCAGATCCCGATCGAGGGCACGCTGCCGCGGCCGTTCCTCGACTTCGCCGTCGACCGGTTCCTCGGCATCCACTACCTGGTGTGGGTCCCGGCGATCCTGCTCGTGGCGCTCTCCTGGGTGCTCGCGAAGACGCGCTACGGGCGCAACCTCTACGCGACCGGCGGCAACCGCGAGGCCGCCTATCTCTCGGGGATCCGGGTCGGCCGGATGGTGGCCTCCACCTACGTCTGGTGCGGCGCGCTCGCGGGGGTCGCCGGCGTGATGCTCTGCTCGCGCCTGCAATCGGGGCAGCCGACCTCGGGCGAGTTCTACGAGCTGACCGCGATCGCCGCGGTCGTGCTGGGCGGCGCGGCCCTGCACGGCGGCGAAGGCAAGCTCTACAAGACCGTCATCGGCGTGTTCATCATGGTCGTCCTCGGCAACGGGCTCAACCTGCTCAACGTCGACTCGCACTGGCAGCGGGTCGCGGTGGGCCTGGTGATCATCGCCGCGGCCGCCGTCGATCAGCTGCGGCACCGGCGCTAGGTCGCCGACGTCGCCTCGCTGTCCGGCGAGGCGATGCACGACGCTCCCCTCTCCCGCGCCGACGAGCGCGGGAGAGGGGTTGGGGGTGAGGGCTGTCTGGACAGACGGCGGGCCGCTGGCGCATCATCTTCGTGCACCGTTGACCAGGAGGAGGGAAATCATGCAACGCCTACTCGCAGTGCTCGTCGCGCTCGTCGCGTTCGGGCCGTGGGCGCCGGCGGTCGGGCAGAAGACCACCATCGGCGTGTCGCTCCCGCAGGACGACAACCCGTTCTACATCGCGATGCTGAAGGGCATCCGCGCGCGCGCCGGCGAGCTCGGCTGGGAGGTGGTGTACGTCAGCTCGCAGGAGGACAAGGCGCGGCAGATCAACGGGGTGCAGGACCTGATCGCGCGCGGCGTGAAGGGCATTCTCATCTCGCCCATCGACGCCACCGGCGTGAACGCCGCGTACGACGCGGCCGCCGTCGCCAAGATCCCGATCGTCTCGATCGCGCGCGGATCGAGCTCGCCCAACCAGACCCTGCACGTGGCGATGGACGAGAAGCAGATCGGCCGCGACATCGGGACGTGGATCGTCGCGAGCATCGGCGGCAAGGGCAAGGTCGCGCTGCTCGCCGGTCCGCCCGGATCGCCGACCTTCAAGAACCTGACCGACGGCATCAAGGAATCGTTCGCGAAGCAGTCGGGCATGCACATCGCCTTCGAGCAGTACGGGGCGCTCACGCGCGAGCGCGGGCTGAAGCTCGCCGAGGACGCGCTCACCGCGAACCCGGACCTCGTGGCGATCTATTCGGCGAACGACGACGTCGCGCTGGGCGCCGCGCAGGCGGTGCAGGCGGCGGGAAAGCAGGGCAAGGTCAAGGTCACCGGCATGAACGGGATCCCGCCCGCGCTGCGGGCGGTGAGCGACGGCACGCTCTCCCTCACGGTCGAGCTCAACCCCGTCAACTGGGGCCGCCTCGGCGTCGACGTCATGGCGGGCTACCTCAAGGGCGAGAAGTACAAGCAGCAGGTGTTCATCAAGCACGAGCTGATCGACGCGAAGAACATCGGCGCGAAGCTGCCGAAGAAGTAGGTCTCAACGCAACGGCGCGAAGGACCGCAAAGGACGCAGCGAACTACTCTTCTCGACGAACTTCTTTGCGATCTTTGCGGCGCTTTGCGCCTTTGCGTTTGCTCTTCGAGCGCGGCGTCAGTGCGCGCCGTCGGGCCCGGGATCGGGAAACTGGGCCGCGTACTTGTTGATCCACTCCGCGGCGGCCTCCTCCGCGGAGAGCGTCCGCCCCTCCGTCTCGCGCATGACCTTGCGGTAGTTCTCGATGTGGCACACCTGCTCGACCATGCGCCCGACGAACGCGTCCTGGGGATCCAGGAACTGGACGCCGAGCTCGTAGCGGCCGGCGCGCGCGCTGCACCAGACCACCCGCGCCCGCGTCTCGAACGCCGGGTTCACGAACGGGATCCGCACCCGCACGATCGCCTCGGGGTCGAAGCGGACGTCGGACTCGAACGCGAGCCCGCCGAGGCTCACGTTGCGCAGCTGGCGCGTGCCCGGCGCGTGCGCGTCGTCGTCCGCGACCTCGATCGGGATGTCGGCGGGATGCCGGATGAACTGCCTCATCGTCCGGCGAGTCTAGCAGCGTCGCCACCCGGGGAGGGCTAAACTTTCCGGCGATCTGAGGAGGCTTGCACATGGACCACGCCGCGGCGCAGCGCCCCGACGCCGATCTCATCCGCGCGCTCGAGCGGGCCGACTACCATCCCCTCTGGGACCGCTACAAGCGCATCACGCCGATCGCGCCGCGCAGCCGCGACCAGCCGATGCACTGGCGCTGGCGCGAGTTCGAGCCGCTCGCCGGCCGTGCCGCCAAGGAAGTGCCGATCGAGGACGTCGAGCGGCGCGCGATCATCTGCGTGAACCCGGCGTTCGGCGGCGAGACGGTCACGACCTCCAACCTCATCGCCGCGTTCACGATCCTCGAGCCGGGCGACCACGCGGTGCCGCATCGCCACACCGCGGCCGCCATCCGGTTCTCGACCCGCGCCGAGGGCGCGGTCACGATCGTCAACGGCGGCCGCTGCGAGATGAAGCCCGGCGACCTCGTGCTCACCCCGCCGCTGTGCTGGCACGGGCACGTCAACGAGTCCGACCATCGCACGTACTGGTTCGACGCCGCGAACATGCCGCTCATCTGCGGGCTGGAGGCGAGCTTCTTCGAGCCGGGCAACCGCGACAACCCCGAGTTCTGGAAGGTCGACGAGGGCGGGCGTTCCGAGCGCGGCTCCGCCGCGCACGACGCTCCCCTCGCCCGCGAGAGCGGGAGAGGGGTGGGGGGTGAGGGTGATCAGCGTCTGTATCAAGCGCCCGGGCTCGCGCCGGCGGGCGAGCCGCCGCGCGTCACGCACTCGCCGAAGTACCGCTACCCCGGCGAGGAGGCGCGCCGCCTCCTCGATGCCCTGCCGTCGCGACCGGACGGCTCGCGGCTCCTGCGCTACGTCAACCCGCTCACCGGCGGTCCGGTCATGCCGACGCTCGACTGCTACGCCAGCCGGCTGACGCAGGGCGCGGCGACCCAGCCGACGCGCGCGACGTGGAACGCCGTCGTGCTCGTCGTGTCGGGCGAGGGGCGCTCGACGGTCGGCGAGAAGACCTTCGAGTGGTCGCAGCACGACGTCTTCACGCTGCCGCACTGGACGTGGGCCTCGCACCGGGCGGCGAGCGCGAGCGCCGATCTCTTCCTGGTCACCGACCGTTCGGTCTACGAGGCGCTCGACCTCGCGCGGGTCGAGACGCAATGACGAGCGCTTCGAGCGCCGAGGGCATCGGCGCGCGGGTGCTCCGCACCGAGGACGCGCGCTTCCTCACCGGCCGCGGGCGGTTCGTCGCAAACCTCGCGTTCGCCGACGAGCTCCACTGCGCGCTCGTGCGCTCGCCGCACGCGCACGCGCGGGTTCGCGCGGTGGACACGGCCGCCGCCGCGCGCGCGGCGGGCGTCGCGGCGGTGCTCACCGGCGCCGACATGGCGGCGGACCGCGTCGGTCCGCTGCGCTGCCTGTGGCCGATCCGCTCGCACGACGGGCGGCCGATGGCCGAGCCGCCGCGCTGGGCGCTCGCCCGCGACCGCGTGCGCCACGTCGGCGAGCCGGTCGCGGCGGTGCTCGCGACGAGCCGCGCCGCGGCGCTCGACGCCGCCGAGCTGGTCGCCGTCGACTACGCGGCGCTCCCGGCGGTGACGGATTGCCGCGCGGCGCTCGACGCCGCCGCGCCGCAGCTGCACGCCGAGGCGCCCGGGAACATCTGCTATCGCTTCGCCCGCGGCGACGCGGGCGCGGTCGACCGGGCGCTCGCGGGAGCGGCCCACGTCGTCGCGCTCGATCTCGTCAACCACCGCATCGCCGGCTGCGCGATCGAGCCGCGCGCGATCATCGGCGTGCCCGGGCCCGATCCGGATGCGCTCACCCTTTACGCGGCGACGCAAGTGCCGCATCACGTCCGGCGGCAGGTCGCCGAGGAGCTCGGCCTCCACGAGCTCGCGCTCCGCGTGGTCGCGCCCGACGTCGGCGGCGGCTTCGGCTACAAGGGCAAGCACTACCCCGAGGAGACGATCGTCGCCTGGGCGGCGCGCCGGCTGGGCCGCCCGGTCAAGTGGGTCGCATCGCGCACCGAGAGCTTCGTCTGCGACCTCCAGGCCCGCGACCACGCGACGCGCTGCGAGCTCGCCCTCGACGCCGACGGACGGTTCCGGGGCCTGCGCGTGCGGACGGTCGCGAACCTCGGCGCGTACGTATCCAACATCGGCGCGGCGATTCCCAGCGCGATCTACTCGGCGCTCCTCGCGGGGCTCTACGCCACCCCGGCGATCCACGTCGAGGTCACGGGGGTGTTCACGACCACGCTGCCGACCGACGCCTATCGCGGCGCCGGCCGTCCCGAGGCGTGCTACGTGCTCGAGCGGCTCGCCGACGCGGCCGCCCGTCGGCTCGGGCTGGATCGCGCCGAGCTCCGGCGCCGCAACCTCGTGCCCGCGGCCGCGATGCCCTACAAGACGCCGATCGGCCCGACGTACGACTGCGGGGACTTCCCGCGCGTCCTCGCGCGCGCGCTCGCCGTGTCCGACTACGCGGGCTTCGACGAGCGCCGGCGAGCCGCCGCCGCGCGCGGCCGCCTGCGCGGCATCGGCGTCGCGTGCTTCATCGAATCGTCGGGGGTGGCGCCGTCGAAGCTCGCCGGCGCGCTGGGCGCGCGCGTGGGGCTGTTCGAGTCGGCGGAGGTGAAGGTCGACGCGACCGGCGCGGTCCAGGCCTCCCTCGGCACTCACAGCCACGGCCAGGGCCACGCGACGACCTACGCGCAGATCCTCGCCTCGCGGCTCGGTGTCCCGCTCGCCCGGATCCGGATCGTCGAGGGCGACACCGCGGCGGTGCCCTACGGCACCGGCACGTTCGGCTCGCGGTCGATCGCGGTCGGCGGCTCGGCGCTCGACCGCGCGGCGCTGAAGATCGTCGACAAAGGCAGGCGCATCGCGGCCCACAAGCTCGAGGCGGCCGAAGCCGACGTCGAGTTCGCCGCCGGCCGCTTCGCGGTGAGAGGTACCGACCGGGTCGTGACGTTCGACGAGGTCGCGCGCGCCGCCAACCTGGCACACGACCTGCCGCCGGGCCTCGAGCCCGGCCTGCAGGAGAACGCGTTCTACGACCCGCCGAACTTCGCGTTCTCGAACGGCGCGCACGTCTGCGAGGCCGAGGTCGACCCGGAGACCGGCGTCGTCGCTGTCGCGCGCTACTTCGCCGTCGACGACATCGGCACGGTCATCAACCCGATGATCGTGGAGGGCCAGCTGCACGGCGCGGCGACGCAGGGGCTCGGCCAGGCGCTCGCCGAGGCGTGCGCGTACGACGGCGCGGGGCAGCTCCTGTCGGCGTCGTTCCTCGACTACGCGATCCCGCGCGCGGACGAGCTCCCGGACTTCGTCGCGGAGAACGACCAGAGCCAGCCCTGCACCCACAACCCGCTCGGCGCGAAGGGTTGCGGCGAGGCCGGCACGATCGCGGCGCCCGCCGCGGTGGTGAACGCGGTGCTCGACGCGCTCGCGCCGCTCGGGGTCGCCGAGCTCCAGATGCCGCTCACCCCGCAGCGCGTGTGGGGGGCCATTCGCGCGGCGGCTCCCCGAGCGGGCAAAGCGCACACGTAGCGCGCGCCGTTTCGCACGGCGCGTCGTCCCCAGGGAAAAGTTGGCGCGCGGCCCGCCGTTGCGGCGCGGCCGCGGCGCACCGCCCGTGACCGAATCGACCGCCGACCGCGCGGCGAGATGGTGGAATGGCGCCTCCTTCCCCGCCGAGAGCCGACGTTGACGGTCGAGTCGCCAGCACCGCCGCCCGAGCGCGCCGCAGCCGACGCGCCGGCGGCGCTCACGCTCGAGTTTCGCGGCGACGCCCGCGAGTATTTCCGGATCTGGGCGGTGAATCTCTGCCTGACGCTTGCCACGTTGGGCATCTTCTCGGCGTGGGCGAAGGTGCGGAAGAAGCGCTACTTCTACTCGCATACCGTTCTCGACGGCACGCCGTTCCAGTATCTCGGCCAGCCGGTGCCGATCCTCAAGGGCCGGATCGTCGCCGCGTGCCTGTTCCTCGTCTACTACGCCGCGAGCCATCTCTTCACCTCGCTCCTGCCCTACGTGCTGGCGGCGGGGCTCGTCGTCGCGCCGTGGGTGGTCGTGCGCTCGGCGGCGTTCAACGCCCGCTACTCGGCCTACCGCAACATGACGTTCGGCTTCGAAGCGAGCTACGTCGAGGCGCTGAAGACGGTCTACGTGTGGGGGCTCATCCCGGCGCTCGTCGTCTGCGCCATGTTCGACTGGTGGGGCAACGTCTACCTCGCGGCCGGCCTGTTCGGGGTGTTCGGCCTCGCCTTTCCGTGGTGGCTGCGGCGGCTCAAGGCGTTCATCGTCGGCCGCTCCTGCTACGGCGGCGCGCACGGCGAGCTCACCGCCACCGGCGGCCAGTTCTTCAACGTCTACTTCGTCGCCGGGCTGATCATGCTCGCGGCGGGGATCGCCACCGGCGTGCTCGCCGCGGCGGTCTTCGCGGCGGCGAAGATGAGCGAGCTCTCGGTCATCCTCGCGAGCCTGCCGGTCTACGCGGGCTACGTCCTCGCGTTCGCGTACATCCAGGCGAACATCGGCAACCTGGTGTGGAACCACACCCGCCTCGGGCCGCTGCGCTTCCAGTCGACGCTGCGCGGCACCGAGCTCGCGAAGCTCTACCTGACGAACGCCGTGGCGATCATCGCGACGCTCGGGTTCGCCACGCCGTGGGCGGTGATCCGCACCCTGAAGTACCGGGCCGACAACATGCGGGTGCTCGCCGCGGGCAGCCTCGCGGAGTTCCGGGGCGGCGCGGCGAGCGCGCTGCAGGCCTCCGGGGCGGAAGTCGCCGAGTTCTTCGATCTGGACCTCTCGCTGTGAGCGCCGGCACGACGAGCCTGCAGGGGCAGTACTACGACGGCCATCAGCCGCTCGGATCCCCCGCCACGCTGATCTTCTCCGGGCGGGAGGCGGCGCTCATCGGCGCGCGCGTGGCGCAGCGGTTCCCCGCCCCGACGCTGCAGGTGTCGCCCCGGGTCGGTCGCGCACCCCGCTTCGTCGCGCTCCCCGGCGGGGGGCAGTTCCAGTGCCCCGACGATCCGGTGCTCGATCGCCTGCCGCAGGAGATCCGGTCCGAGGGCCCGGTCGCCTGGCTGGAGCAGCGCCTCGCGGTCGCGATCGGCTGCGTGGCGATCATCGTGTCGCTGCTCGCGTTCGGCTACTTGTACGGCCTCCCCGCTGCGGCGGAGCGCGTCGCCGCGGAGATCCCGGTCGAGACCGAGGCGGCGCTCGGCGAGCACGTCCTCACCTGGCTCGACGACAACCGCTGGTTCGGCCCAACGCAGCTCGAGAAGGACCTGCAGGAGGGCATTCGCAAGGGATTCGCCGAACTGTACGCCGGCCTGCCGCTGGCGTCGCGCTACCGCCTGGAGTTCCGCGACGCCGAGCTGATCGGCCCGAATGCGTTCGCCCTCCCCGGCGGGACGATCGTCCTCACCGATCAGATGGTCAAGGCGGCGCGGTCCCGGGATGAGATTTTGGCGGTGCTCGCGCACGAGATCGGGCACGTCGAGCTCCGCCATACCCTGCGCCATCTCCTGCAGGACTCGGCCGTCGCCGTCGTCGCGGCGGCGATCACCGCCGACGCAGCCTCCCTCAGCGTCGCGGTCGCCGGCGCTCCGGCGCTCCTCGCGCAGGCCAAGTATTCGCGCGAGTTCGAGACCGAGGCCGACGAGTTCGCGTTCCGGCTGCTGAAGCGCCACGGGCTCTCGCCCGAGGCGTTCGCGACCCTCATGGAGCGGCTCGCGAAGGAGCACGAGGGCGCCGAGCGTGCATCCGCTTTCATTGCCACGCACCCGATGACCGCCGAGCGCGTGAACCGCGCGCGGGCCGCCGCCGCGCAATAGCGCGCGGCCCGATTCGCGGCGGCGCTTCGCGTATGGCCCTTTCGACGAACGAGCGCCAATGACGGCGCCCACGGCCTGCGATCGCCGCCCGTGGGCGCTGAGGGCGTGGCTCGCCGCGGTGATTGCCGCCGCGGCGCTCGCGACGCCGCTCGCGCGGGGCGACGAGCCTGCGCCGCCGGCGGTGCTCGGGCAGCTGGACGGCCTCGCTGCGCAGCGCCCGGGCGTCATCGACGTGTACGCCGTCGTCGTCGGGGCCTACGGCAACGAGGAGGTCTTCCGCAAGGAGGCGGCGGCCGTGCGCGACGCGCTGGATCGGCGACTCGACACCGCCGGCCGCTCGGTGACCCTGGTGAACCACCGCGGCGCGCCGCAACCGGAGGCGACCCTCGACTCTCTCGGCTACGCGCTGAAGCGCGTCGCCGGGCGGATGGACCGCGACGAGGACGTGCTGTTCCTGCACATCGCCTCGCACGGCTCGGCCGACCACGTCCTCAGCTTCAGGCATCCGGCGCGCGAGCTGCAGGGGCTCACGCCGGGGCGGCTCGCCGCGCTGCTCGACGAGACTCGGGTCCGGCACCGCGTGATCGTGATCTCGGCCTGCTACTCCGGCGGCTTTGTCCCCCAGCTCGCGAACGCCGGCACGCTGGTCATCACCGCGGCCGATCGCGCCAGCAAATCGTACGGCTGCGGCAACGACTCGGAGATCACGGATTTTTCGCGCGCGTTCTACCTCAAGGCCCTGCGGCAGACCCGGTCGCTCATCGAGGCGGCGCGCCTCGCGCAGAGCGTCACACACGCCGAGGAGCGCGCGCTCAAGCGCCCGCACTCCTACCCGCAGCTACGGGCCGGCGCGTCGATCGAGGACCGGCTGCGGGCGCTCGAGCGGGAGCTGGGAGCGCGCCGCCCGGCGCTCGCCCACTAGAACTTGAGGAAGCTCGGCAGCCAGAGCGAGAGCGCCGGCACGTAGGTGACCGCGGCCAGCGCGAGGCACATCGCGCCGTAGAACGGCCACAGCTCCCGCGACACCTCCTCCATCGTCACCCTCCCGACCGCGCAGCCGACGAACAGCGTCGGCCCCACCGGCGGGGTGATCAGCCCGATGCCGAGATTGAGGATCATGATCATCCCGAAGTGGATCGGGTCGATCCCGAACTTCACCACCACCGGCAGCAGGATCGGCGTGCAGATGAGCAGCATCGGCGCGAGATCCATGAAGATGCCGAGCGCGAGCAGCAGGATGTTGATCAGGAACAGCAGGACGTACTTGTTGTCGGTGATGGTCAGGAAGAACTCGGTCGCCTTCAGCGGCAGCTGCATGATGGCCATCATGTAGCCGAAGCCGACCGAGAACCCGATCAGGATCATCACCATCGCCACCGTCTTGACCACGCGGTGGATGAGCCGCGGCAGCTCGCGCAGCTTGTAGTCGCGGTAGATGAACACCGTGACCAGGAACGCGTACACGCAGGCGACCGCGGCGGACTCCGTGGCGGTGAACACGCCCGACAGGATCCCGCCCATGATGATCACGATCGTGATCATTCCCCAGAACGCGTCGAGCACGATGCGCGGCACCTCGCGCAGCCGCACCGGCCGCTCCCGCGGATAGCCGCGGCGGTGCGCCGTCCACATGACGAGCGCGATCAGGCACAGCCCGAAGATCAGCCCCGGGAACACGCCGGCGAGAAAGAGATGCGCGATCGAAATCGTTCCGCCGGCGGCGAGCGAGTAGATCACGGCGTTGTGCGAAGGCGGGATCAGCAGCGCCTGCACCGAGCCGCAGATGGTGACGTTGGTGGCGAACACCCGCGGATAGCCCTGCTTCTCCATCTGCGGGATCATCACCGAGCCGATCGAGGCGGTGTCGGCGACCGACGAGCCCGAGATGGCGCCGAACAGCGTGCTCGCGAGCACGTTGACGAGCGCGAGCCCGCCGCGGATGAACCCCACGAACACCTTGGCGAGGTTGATCAGCCGCAACGCCATGCCGCCCTCGGCCATGATCGCCCCGGCGAGGACGAAGAACGGGATCGCGAGCAAGGCGAAGTCGTCGGTGCCGTCGGAGATCTTGAGCATCACCGCCTCGAGCGGGATGTCGATCCACAGCGCGGCGAGGATCGCCGCCAGGCCGAGCGCGTACGCGACCGGCATGCCGATCGCGCACAGCACGGCGAAGGAACCGATCAGGACGAGGATCGCCATCGGCTACTCGATCGCCCCGGGCTGGTCGCGATACATCACCGAGGTCCGGGGCGGCGGGCCGATCCAGCGGCGCTCGAGGATGAAGAGCAGCGTCAGCGCGCCGCTGATCGGGATGGGCATGTAGGTGAGCCCGACGGACAGGCCGGGGAACTCGGCGATGCTCTGGTGCCACAGCGCGGCGCAGAGTTGCGCGCCGTAGCCCACCATGAACAGGCACGTGGCCGTCATGCAGAGGTCGGCTGCGCCCAGCAGGATGCTGCGCAGCCCGGGGCCGACGGCCCTGACGAGGGCTTCGACCGCGATGTGGACGTTCGCCCGATAGAGCGCCGCCGCGCCAAGGAAGGAGAACACCACCATCATGATGATCGACGCGGGCTCCGGCCAGGAAAGCGGGTCGTTCATCACGTAGCGCATGAATACCCCGAGCGGGATGATCAGCGTGATGGCGACGAGCGTGGCGCCGCAGACGACGATGCAGGCGACGTACAGCCGCTCCATCCACCGCACGTAGGCCGCTTTGATGGCCGTCATGGGTTCGCGACAACAAAAACGCGGGCCGCCTCGTCGGCGGCCCGCGCGGTTGGGCTACGCGAGGCCTACTTCGTGTCCTCGATCCGCTTGATGAGCGCCGCGTGCTTGGCGCCGTACTTTTCGCGCACCGGCTTGGTGGCCTCGTAGAACGTCTTCTTGTCGACCTCGACGAACTCCACGCCGGCGGCCTTGAGCTTCGCCACCGACTCGGCGACCATCTTGTCCCACAGCGCGCGCTGCTCGAGCTGCGCCTCGCGCGAGAGCTTCGTGATCAGGTCTTGGTCGGCCTTGGCGAGCTTGTCCCAGGTCGTCTTCGAGAACACCAGGATCTCGGGGATGATCAGGTGCCCGGTGAGGCTGTAGAACTTGGTGACCTGGTAGTGGTTCTGCGTGAGCAGCGTCGGCGGGTTGTTCTCCGCGCCGTCTACGACGCCGGTCTGCAGCGCGCTGTACAGCTCGTTGAACCCCATCGAGATCCCGTTGCCGCCCATGGCGTTCATCGTCTCGACGAAGATCGGGTTGCCCATCATGCGGATCTTCTGGCCTTTGAGATCGACGGGCCCCTTGATCGGCTTCTTGGCGTAGACGCTGCGCGTGCCCGCGTCCATCCAGCACAGGCCGACGAGCTTCGCGTTGGGGTTGGCGGTGAGCTTGCCGAGGAGCTCCGCGCCGATCGGGCCGTCGATCACCTTCCGCATGTGGGCCTCGTCGCGGAACATGAACGGCAGGTTGAAGACGTTCAGCTCGTCCACGACCGGGCCCATCGGTCCGACCGAGATGCGGGCGAACTGGATCGCCCCGACCTGGGCCTGCTCGATCATCTCCTTCTCGCCCCCGAGCTGCATGGCGGGGAACATCTGGACCGAGAGCCGGCCGTTGGTCGCCGTCTCCATCTTCTTGCCCATGCGCACGACCGCTTCGACCGTCGGGTAGCCGAGCGCGTGGACGTCGGTCGCCTTCATGACCATCTTCTGCTGGGCGAGCCCGGGGGCCGGGGCACCGAGCGCGGCTGCGCCGAGCGCTACGGCGCAGGCGGCGAGCAATCGACGAGGCTGGAACATGCGGGGGTCCTCCTTTGCGTGGCAGTTCATCGAATGAAACAGTTATTCTCGTTTGCCCTATTCATAGCACAGGCATTCCCGGCTGGCAAACCCGCCGCGGCGCGCGCGCCGGGGCGTGGGTGGCAGGACGGTCGCGGGTAGTCTACAGTCGCCCGCGTTCCGGAAGGAGGGGGATGGAAGGCTTCTACGTCGAGGTCGGCGACAGCGCCGAGTTCTCGAAGACGATCACCGAGACCGACCTCGCGCTGTTCGCCGCGGTGAGCGGCGACTTCGACCCGATCCACGTCGACGAGGCGCATGCGCGCGCGACGGCGTTCGGGCGCCGCATCGCGCACGGCGGCCTCGCGCTCGCGCTGCTGTCGACCGCGTCGGCGGCGATCAGCCGCCGGGCGCGCGACCGCGGGAGCCGCGGTACCTCGGTGTCGCTCGGCTACGACCGCATCCGGTTCCTCGCGCCGGTGTTCGTGGGCGAGACCCTGACCGCGCGCTACACCGTGCTCGAGCTCGACCCGGCGGCGCGGCGCAGCCGCGCCAAGGTCGAGGTCGTGAAGGCCGACGGCGAGCTCGCCGTGGCCGGCGAGCACCTGATGAAGTGGCTCCCCTGACGCCGTGGCCACGGCCGCCGGCAGCCCGCTCCTCGCCGAGCGCCATCGCCTGATCGGGGGGACGGTCCGGCGGTTCGCCGACCGGCGCATCCGGCCGATCGCGGGCGAGCTCGACGAGACCGAGGCCTTCCCCGCCGAGCTCTACGGCGAGATGGCCGAGCTGGGGCTCTTCGGGATCGCCGTTCCCGAGCGGCTCGGCGGCGGCGGCGGGGACGTCCTCGCCTACGCCGTCGCCATGGAGGAGCTCGCCCGGGGCTACGCCTCGGTCGCCGATCAGTGCGGGCTGGTCGAGCTCGTGGGCGCGCTGCTCGCCGACCACGGCAGCGCGGCGCAGCAGGCGCGCTACCTCCGCCCGCTGCTCAAGGCGCAGCGCCGCTGCGCCTACGCGCTGACCGAGCCGGAGGCGGGCTCGGACCTCGCGAACCTCCGGACCACGGCGACGCGCACCGCGAAGGGCTGGACGCTGAGCGGAAGCAAGATCTGGATCCACAACGCGCCGGTGTGCGACTTCGCCGTGGTCCTCGCCCGCACCGACGCCGCCGAGAGCGACGGGACCCCGGCGGCCCGCCGCCGCGGGATGAGCATCTTCCTCGTGGACAGCGACCGGCCGGGATTCACCGTCGGGCGCAAGGAGCACAAGATGGGCCAGCGCGCCTCGCAGGTCGGCGCGCTCACCTTCGACGACGTGCGGCTCCCCGCCGACGCGCTGCTCGGCCCCGAGGGCCGCGGCTTCCAGCTGATGATGAGCGTGCTCGACAAGGGTCGGGTCGGCATCGGCGCGCTCGCGGTCGGGATCCTCCAGGCCGCGCTCGAGGCGTCGCTCGAGTATGCGAAGGTGCGGCGGCAGTTCGGACAGCGGATCGCCGACTTCCAGGCCGTGCAGTGGCTGCTCGCCGACATGGCCAAGGACACCCAGGCCGCGCGCCTGCTCGTGCACGCCGCGGCGGCGCGGCTCGATGCCGGCGACCGGGCCACGCTCGAAGCGTCGATGGCGAAGTGCTTCGCCTCGGACGCCGCGGTGCTGCACGCCGCCAACGCCGTGCAGATCCACGGCGGCTCCGGCTACATCCGCGGGTTCGAGGTCGAGCGCCTCTATCGCGACGCCAAGATCACCCAGATCTACGAGGGCACGAACCAGATCCAGCGGCTGATCATGGCGCGCCAGCTCCTCGCGGACGACTGAAGGATCTCGTCGGCTAGGCGAGGTGCTTCTTCAGGAACGCGAGCGTCCGCGAGTTCGCGAGCTCCGCGGCGGCCTTGTCGTAATGGTCGCCCTTGTGGCGGGCGAAAGCGTGGTCGACGTTCGGGTAGCTGTGCACCTCCACGCCGGGAATCCCGCGCAGCGCCTCCTTCACCTTCGCCTGCGCCTCGGGCGGCACGAACTGGTCCTTTTCGGCGATGTGGAGCAGCAGCGGCCGCTGGAGCTTGCCTTTCTCGTCGAGCGCGCCCTCGATGCCCACGCCGTAGTAGCCGACCGAGGCGTCGGCGTCGGTGCGCGTCGCCGACAGATACGCGAGCTTGCCGCCCAGGCAGTAGCCGATGCAGCCGACGTTGCCGGTGCATTCGGGCCGCGCGCGCAGCGCCTTGATCGTCGCCGCGATGTCCTTCACGCCCTGCGCGACGTCGAACTTCTGGAAGCACTCGAACGCGCGCTTCCAACCGGCCTCGGAGTAGTCGAGGTCGAGGCCGGGCTCCAGGCGCCAGAAGAGGTCGGGCGCGAGCGTCACGAAGCCCTGCTTCGCGTACTCCTCGCAGACGTGGCGGACGTTCTCGTTGATGCCGAAGATCTCCTGCTCGACCACGAGCCCCGCGCCCTTGCCGGCGGGCGGGAGGCAGAGGTAGCCGCGGAACCGGCCGCCGTCGGCGGCGGTGATGTCGATGTACGTGCCTGGCATGGCTCGCTCCTTTCGCGCTGGGGACGTCGAGGGCCCGTAGTCTACGCGGCCCGGGCCGCCGTTCAAGCGCGCGGGCCGCTGCCGCTCGCGCGTCCGGCGCCGCGAAACGGGAAGCGCCTGACCAGCCGGAACGGGGCGGCCGGCTGGGGTTGCTCGAAGAGGCACACCCCATCGACCCGCAGCGAAGCGGCGGGAAGCGCGCCGAGCGCCGCGCGCGCGGCGGCGACGAGCGCGGTCACCTGATGCGGCGGCGCCGCCTCGAGGCTGCCCGTGAGCGTGAGATGGAACCGGTACTCGGCGAGCACGTACGGATAGCCCCACTCCTCGAGGTAGCGGTCCTGGCGCGGCGACAGGCCCGCGCGGCGGCGCCGATCGAGCTCGGCGGCGACGAGCGGCGCGCGGAAGGCCTCGAACTCGCGCACGCAGTCGGCCGCGAGCTCGTGGACGCGGCTCGCGCGCGCCGCCGGGACGAGCGCGAGGAAGTCGGCGATGCGCCTCACCTCGAGCGGCGGCAGCGGGATCGGCCGGCGCGTCGCGCAGAATCGCGCCACCGCATCGGCGAGCGCCTTGCGGGTCGCGCCCTCGCGCAGGGCGAACGGCGCTTTCAGCGTCGCGTGGAACCCGTACTTCCGGGGCGCGGCGGTGAGGGCGTGGAACGCCTCGCGCGCGAGCCCATCGATCGCCGGTTGCTCGATGCGCCGGTCGGTCGCGGCGTCGCGGCCGAGCCAGCGTGCGCCGAAGCGCGACCAGGCGTTCGACGGGCGAGGGGCGAAGTAGAGCGCGTAGCGGGCGCCGGACATGGATTCAACAGGCGGACTCGACGAAACCCCGCCGCGTCCCACGGCGCGGCGCGCAAGGCGCGCCGGTTCGCGCGGCGTCGAACCCGAGCAGTCGGGTTCGACGAAACACCGCGCTCACCCCCGGAACGGCGCGGCGAGCTGAGTCGTGATCGACCGCAGCTTGTCGAGGATGGACCGGCCGAGCCGCGACTCGCTCGCCGCCGACGCCCTGGCCCGCTGCGTCCGCACCAGGTCGGGGGAGGCCTTGAACGCGTGGTAGCGCTCCAGCGCCGCGACGATGTGGCTCTGCAGGAGCGACAGGTTCACCGGCTTGTTCACGAACCGAAAGATGCGCGCCTCGTTGATCAGGCTGATGATGAGCTCCGAGTCGGACGCGCCGGTGGTGACGATCACGAGCGTCTGCGGGTGCTCCTGTTTGAGCAGCCTGAACAGCACCGTATTGTCCACCCGCTGCGACTCGAGGTCCGCGATCAGCACCGCGACCTCGTTGACGGCGAGCGCGTGCAGCGCGTCATCGAGCGTGGCGGCGTGGACGACGCGGCACAGGTCGCCAGCCATCTCGCGCGTCGCGCGGGCCGTCGCCGGGTCGTCGAGCACCAGCGCGACGACGTCGTCGGCCGGCCTCGCCGCAGCGCGTGGCGGCGGGCTCGCCTCGAGCGCGATCGCGATGGTGACCGCCTCGTCGATCGTCGCCTGGAGGTCGTCCTGGTTCCACGGCTTCGAGACGAAGCGGAACACCTCGCCGTCGTTGACCGAGCCGACGATCGCCGCGAGGTCGGAGTAGCCCGTGAGCAGCATCCGCACGGTCGTCGGCGCGACGAGCTTCACCTCGCGCAGCAGCTCCACGCCGAGCATGCCCGGCATGCGCTGGTCGCTCACGACGACGTGGAACGCCTGGCCCCGCACCAGCCCGAGCGCCTGCTCGCCGCTCGAGGCGACGGTCACTTCGTAGACGTCGCGGAAGATCGTCCGCAGGGCGTTCACGACCCGTTCCTCGTCGTCCACGAACAGCACGCGCGGTTTGCGCACGCCGGGCGCCGGCGCCCGCGCGCGTTGCGGCTCGGCCTGCGCCGCTCCCGCCGCCGGGTCGGGCGTCGAGATCGCGCGCCGCAGCGCGCTTACCCGCGCGGCGCGCATCCGGTGGGTGCCCGAAGGCGTCTCTTCCTCGGCCTCGGGCAGCGGCTGCGGCGCGGTGATCTCGTGCTCGCCGGTGTCGCTCAGGTCCGCGGCGAACGGCCGGTTGTCGAACGCGAGGTGCAGCGCCTCCAGGAACTGGCGCGCGCTCCGGAACCGGTCCTCGGGCCGCTTGGCGAGCGCCTTGACCAGCACGCGATCGACCTGCTTGGACAGCCGCGGCTCGAGGGCGGACGGCAGCGGCGGTGGCATCTCGAGGATCTGGCGCATCAGGCTCGCGCCCTGCCCTTCGAACGGCCGCCGGCCGGCGAGCACCTCGTACACGATGACCGCCGCCGAGTACACGTCGCTCCGCTCGTCGGCGGTCTGGCCGTCGAACTGCTCCGGCGCCATGTAGTACGGCGTGCCGAGCACCTCGCCCATCAGCGTCAGGTGCGACTGCTCGAGCCGCGCGATGCCGAAGTCCGAGATCTTCGCGATCCCCATCTCGCTGATCAGCAGGTTCCCCGGCTTGATGTCGCGGTGGATCACGCCGCGCGAGTGCGAGTACTCGAGGCCCTCGAGCAGGTGGTCGAGCACCTCGGGGAACACCTTCAGCTCGGGCCGATAGCCGGCGACGAGGTGGTCGCGCAGGCTCCGGCCGATCACGCACTCCATCGCGATGAAGGCGCAGGTCTCGTCCTCGCCGTACTCGTAGATCGCGACGATGTTCGGATGGTGCAGGTTGCCGGCGGCGCGGGCCTCGCGCTTGAAGCGCTCGAGCGCCTGCTCGGCGTCGTTCGGGTCGAGGTCGCGCCTGCGGATCACCTTCAGCGCGACGTCGCGCTTGATCACCGGGTCGTGGCCCTTGTAGACCATGCCCATGCCGCCGCGGCCGAGCTCGCCGACGATGGCGTACTTGCCGACCGTCGCCGGGCGGTCGGGCGTCATGCCGCCGCCTCCTCGCGCACGGCGACCGGCCGGACCGGCAGCGTGACGGTGAAGCGCGTGCCCACGCCGACCTTCGAGTCGACGGTGATCCGCCCGCCGTGGCTCTCCACGATCTTGTAGCAGATCGAGAGCCCGAGGCCGGTGCCCTTGCCGACCTCCTTGGTCGTGAAGAACGGATCGAAGATCTTGGGCAGCACGTCCGCCGGGATGCCGTGGCCGTTGTCGGTCACCTCGACCGCGACGTGCCCGGGATCGGGCTGGAACGTGCGCACGTGGATCACGCCGCCGTCCTCCGGGGTCGCCTGCGCGGCGTTGGTGAGGAGATTGAGGAACACCTGGTTGATCTGCGAGGGCGCGCACGCGATCTTCGGGATCGCGCCGAGGTGCTTGTTGACGGTGCGCCGCTTGAGCTGGTGCTTGGCGATGGAGAGCGCTCCGCCGAGCCCCTCGTTCAGGTCGAACTCCGCCATCTTGCTGCGGTCGAGGCGCGCGAAGTTCCGCAGGTTGGTGACGAGCTCCGAGATCTGCCCGATCCCGTACAGGCCGTCCTGCACCAGCTTGTCGAGATCGGGGAACGCGCCGCCCGAATGCGCCGCTTCGAGCGCCTGCGAGGCGACCGCGAACTGGCGCGAGAGGGCGGCGTCGTCGGTCGCGTCCGATTGCAGCATCGCGATCAGTCGCTCCGCCTCGCCGAGCGCGGCGGCGACCTTCGGCATGCGCCCGTGCACCGTGTCCAGGCTCGCCTTCACGTAGGCGAGCGGCGTGTTCACCTCGTGCGCGACCCCGGCGACCATCTGCCCGAGCGAGGACATCTTCTCGCTCTGGATGAGCAGCGCCTCCTGCTCCTTCAGCTGCTTGAGCGCGGCCTGCAGCTCCTTGGTGCGCTCCTCGACGCGGTGCTCGAGGAACTCGTTCGCCTCGCGCAGCTGGCGGTTGAGCCCGGTGATCGCGCGGTAGCTCCCCGTGAGCCGCCACGCGAGCCAGGCGGCGAGCAGCAGCAGGAAGCCGGAATAGACGACGAGGTACATCCGGAACCGGTCGGCTTCGTCGAGCGCGTTGCCGAACCCGCGCTCGAACGCGCGCATCGCCGCGTCGAGCCGCGGCCCGGTCGAGGCGAACACCGCGGCGCGGAACCGCGCGTCCTCGTCCGACTTCGTCGCGATCGCGGCGCGCGCCGCGACGACGAGCCGGTCGAGCTCGGGGCGCGCGGCCTCCGTCACCCCCGCCGCCGCGAGCCGCGCGAGCGCGCCCTCGGCACTCTGCCGCGACGCGTCGCTCGGCGCCCCGACGAACGTGAGGATGGCTTCCCGGGCCCGCTCCGCGTCCCGCGCCGCCCCGGGGGAAATCCCCAGGCCGCGCTCGAGGGCGGCCGCGGCGAACCCCTCGTTCGTCTTCTGGTAATCCGCGGCCGCCTGCCGATACGCCTCGGTCGCCGCGGCGAACGCGTCGACCGCCTTCGCCTTCCGGTCGAACGCCTCCTTCAAGCCGGCGAGCGTCGCGGGCGGCACGGGGTTGTCGAGCGTGAACACCTGGATCGCGAGCAGCGCGTGGATCCGCGCGAGCTTCGTCGGCTCGACCGATGAGCGCTGCACGGCGCCGCCCGGGGCCCCGCTGTCGAGCCGCGTCCCGATCAGCCAGTCGTTCCAGCGGCCGTCGACTTCCTTCAGCTCGCGCAGGCCCGCCATCACTTCGTTCGCCGCGGCGAGGTCGACCGCGCGCGCCTTCATGTAGAGGTAGGCCCACCCGCCGACGAGCACCGCGGCGGCCGTGATCACCGCGGCGTACCGGAACGGCTTCGCCGCCGACGCCCAGGTCCCGACCGCGACGCTCATCCGCGCCGCCTCGCGGCGGCCGAGCCGGGCCCGCGGCAACCCCGGGCCAGGGTGCTAAATCGCAGATTCGACAAAGGAAACAAGGGCCACCAAGCCGCGTCGATGCGCCGCGAAGTATATGCCACCGGGGTACCCTCCGCGCGGTACAACTTGGCTTGCCACGCGGTCGGCGCCGGGGCTGCGGGCGCGCGCCCCCCCGGCGTCAGTCCGCGGCGGGCAGCTCGAGCACGACGCGCGCGACGCGGTCGAGCGCCGCGTCGACCGTGGCGACGAGCTCGACGCCGGCGAGCGGCGGCGCCGCGAAGAAGCCGAGCACGGGCTTGCCGAACTGGAGCCCGAAGGCGATCTCGGAGAGCGTGCCGTAGCCGCCGCCCACCGCGACCAGGACGAGCGCCGCCCGCGCGATGATCGCGTTCCGCGCGACGCCGATCCCGGTGGCGATCGGGATCGTCACCCACGGGTTGGCCGTACGCCAGTCGCCGTCGGGCAGGACGCCGACGACGGTGCCGCCCGCCTCGGCCGCGCCTCGCGACACCGCGGTCATCACGCCGGCGAGGCCGCCGCAGACGCACACGAGCCCCAGCTCGGCGAGGCCGCGCCCGAGCGCGGTCGCGATCGCGAGCTCGGCCTCCTTCGGCTCGCGCGTGCCGATCACGCCGATCGGCGCGCGGCACGGGCGGCCGCTCTCGCGCTGCAGCCAGCGCGCCGCCTCGCGCACGCCGACCGGCGCGCCCTGGCGCGCCCCCGGACGCCAGACGCGCGCGCTCGGATCGAACCGCCCGAACGCGGCGTGCGAGAGAACGCCGGCGTCGCGATCGAGGGCGAGGCCGCTCATCGAGGAGCGCGAATCGAGTGGGAACTCATGGCGCGCGGCGCGACTCTACCGCAAACGCGCCCGCGCGCGCGGTCGGGTCATGTCGCTGTCATCGCGCGCGGCTATGCTCTCGCTCCCTGCCCGGAGAACCGCCATGTCGCTCCTGCACGACATTTCGCGCGCCGCTGCGAGCGCGCTGCTCACCCGTCACGGCGACGCCCTGCTCCCGCTCGAGGCGCAGATCGCCGTCGGGGTCGGCTACGCCGCCCTCACCCGCGACGGGGTACCGGTGTACGAGGCGGACTGCTTCGCGCTCGAGGAGGCGTGGTCGGTCCGCGAGGCCGAGCGACTGGCAGCCGCCGAACCGGAGCGCGACTGGCGCATCCACCTCGTCGCGCTGCGCGACGAGCGTCATTACCGGCGCCAGGGCGCGGGGCGCTGGCTGCTGTACGCGCGGGGTTACGGGTTGTCTTAACGCTGCCCCCCGGCGAAGGGGGGCGGGCTAGTCGAAGTTGCGGTCGGGATAGGCTTCGACGAAGCTCACCAGCGTATCGAGGAAGTACGGCGGCACGTCGGCGGTGTCGTCCCCGAACCAGCGGTGCGCGGCGCTCTTGCCCGCCGCCACGCACTCCTTGAGACGCTCGAACGCTTCGAGCCGGCGGTCGTCCGAGAGCAGGCGCCAGCGGTCGGCGATCCCGTAGAGCTCGACGTCGGCCTCCTTGCCGAAGATGCCCGTGGAGTCGACGACCGCGAGATAGTAGGTCGCCACCTCCGCGCCCCATTGGTCGCAGAGCTCCTGCTGCCGGCGCGTGAGCCGCGCGACCGTGACGCGGTGGCCGAGATGCTTGACGCGCTGCGCCTGCGCGAGGCCGATCGCGAAGCCGAGCGCGAAGCCGGCGAACGCCGGGTGGAACAGCGGATGGCGGGTGAGGTCCTCGCGGCGGTCGCCGGCGACGGCGACGGCGTGGCGCATCACGACGTGCAGGTCGCTCACGTGCTTGAGCCCGAAGGGCACCTCGAACACCCCGTCGAACCCCTCCTCGTCCTCGAGCAACGCGAACAGCGGATTGCCCTCGTTCGCCGCGAGCTCGCCCGTGTTCGACGTCTTGCCCCAGGAAAGGTAGTCGTCGTCGTTCATCACCTCGTCGCGGGCGTTCTGGTCGGATTTCCCCCGACCGAAGCCGAACGACGAAACGAGCGACGAGCCAGCCATGTGCGTGCGACGTCCTTCAGGTTGATCGCGCCGCGCCGGTGCGCGCGGCGCCGACAATGGGTGTCGCGCGGGGGGCGGCAGCAACCCCGGCGATCCGTTGGATCCCCCGACGGGCCGCACCGCCCCGACCGCGGACGCTACTTAGCCAGCAAAAACGATACCCAACAAGCCCTTGGCGCGGGGGCGTTTCACACGATTTCACGCTGAACACGCGTCATTTCCCGGCAACCCCTTGATTCAGGTCGAGTTGCGCCCCGCGCGCGCGACGGGTCTCGGGCCGCGCCCGGGGCGGCGGCGGAGCGTTTCCCGGACAGGAGCGTCGGCTGATCGGCACCGAACCGGCCGTTCGAGCGGCGGCCCGTGCCCGGGTCCACCGGGTGATCCAGCCTGGCTGCGGCGGGGTGCCGAGCGCGCTTCGCGCCGCTATTGCGCCGTCCAGCCGCCGTCGACCGGCAGCGCGATGCCGCGGATCTGCGCCGCGGCCGCGGAGCAGAGGAACGCCGCGGCGGCGCCGATCTGCTCCGGCGTCGCGAACTCGAGCGAGGGCTGCTTCTCGCCGAGGAGCCGCATCTTCGCCGTCTCGGGCGCGAGCTGCTCGCGCGCGGCGAGATCGTCGATCTGCTTCTGCACGAGCGGCGTCAGCACCCAGCCCGGGCAGATCGCGTTGCAGGTGATCCCGGTCTGCGCCGTCTCGAGCGCGACGACCTTGGTCAGCCCGAGGATGCCGTGCTTCGCGGCGACGTAGGCGGCCTTGTGGGCGGAGGCTACCAGCCCGTGCGCCGAGGCGATGTTGACGATCCGCCCCCAGTTCCGGGCGAGCATTTGCGGGAGCGCGGCGCGCGTCGCGTGGAACGCCGCGGACAGGTTGATGGCGATGACCGCGTCCCACCGGGCGACGGGGAACTCGTGCACCGGGGCGGTGTGCTGGATGCCGGCGTTGTTGACCAGGATGTCGACGCGGCCGAGCTCGCGGGTCGCGTGCGCGATCATGGCCTCGATGTCGGCGGGCTTCGACATGTCGGCGCCGCTGTAGTCCACCCGCACCCCGTGCTCGGCGCCGAGGCGCGTGCGCAGCCGCTCGATCTCCGCCGCGTCGCCGAAGCCGTTCAGCAGGAGATCGGCGCCCTGCGCGGCGAGCGCGGTCGCGATGCCGAGTCCGATGCCGCTCGTCGAGCCGGTGACCACGGCCACTTTGCCTTTCAACATGACGCTCCTTTCGTTCAAGCTCGGCCTGCGCCGAGCAGCGCGCGGGTGTGGCGCGCGATCATCAGCTCTTCGTTGGCGGGGATCGCCCATGCGGCGACGCGGCTCTCCGCGGCGCTGATGCGCGGGCCGCCCTGCGCGTTCGCCGCCGCGTCCAGCGCGACGCCGAGCCAGGATGCGTCGCGGCAGACGCGGGCACGGATCGCCGCGGCGTTCTCGCCGATGCCGGCCGTGAACACCACCGCGTCCAGCCCGCCGAGCGCCGCGGCGAGCGACCCGAGCTCGCGGCGGATGCGATAGCAATAGAGATCGACCGCCAGCTTCGCGCGCGGGTCGTCGGAGCCGAGGAGCGTGCGCATGTCGCTCGACAGGCCCGACACCCCGAGCAGGCCCGACCGGTGGTAGATGAGGTTCTCGACGGCGCGCGCGTCCATGCCGCGGTTGTCCATGAGGTACAGGACGACGCCGGGATCGAGCGCTCCGCAGCGCGTGCCCATCGGCAGGCCGTCGACCGCGGTAAAGCCCATCGTGCTCGTCACGCTCGCGCATGCCTCCATCGCGCACATGCTCGCGCCGTTGCCGAGGTGCAGCACCACCGTTCTTCCGGCCGCGGCCCGCGCATCGTACTGCGGCAGGACCGAAGCGATGTACTCGTAGGACAGCCCGTGGAAGCCGTAGCGCCGCACGCCCGCGTCGTGCAGCTCCGCGGGCAGCGCGTAGCGCTGCGCGAGCTCGGGGTTGGTCCGGTGGAACGAGGTGTCGAAACACGCGATCTGCGGCAGCGCCGGCTCGCGCTCGAGGAAGAGGCGGATCGGGGTCAGATTGTGCGGCTGGTGGAGCGGCGCGAGCGGCACGAGCCGCTCGAGGGCGGCGAGCACGCGGGTGTCGATGCGCACCGGCCGCGTGTACTCGAGCGCGCCGTGGACCACGCGGTGGCCGATGCCGACCAGCCGATGCCCGGCGAGCCCGGCGCCGATGAATCCGGAGAGATGCTGCAGCGCGCCCGCGTGACCGAGCTCGGCGCCCTCGTCCCAGGCCTTCTCGCTCACCGTCGCGCCGGCGTCGTCCCGCGCGACGAAACGCGGGCTCGTGTAGAGCCCATCGATCTGGCCGCGCACCGCCGGCGCGAGCTCCGCCGCGCGCGCGACGAAGAGCGAGAACTTGATGCTGGACGAGCCGGCGTTCAGGACGAGGATCGCGTCGGTCACTGAATCCCTCGACCGCCCGCCCCGCCGCGCCCGGAAGCCCCGCCGCCGGGGTTTCGCCCGGCGGCGATCGGCCCGGTCAGTTGAGGTTGCAGAGCCGGCGGGCGTTGCCTTCGTAGATCGCGTGGCGTTGGTCGGCGGTGAGATCGAGGCGGTCGATGATCTCGATCGTCCAGCGGATGTAGGCCGAGCCCTTTTCCGGATCGAACGGCGAATCCGAAGCGAACAGCACCCGGTCGGCGCCGAAGAACTTGAGCCCGCACACGGTCGCCGCAAAGGCGCCGAAGAGCGCGGTGTCGGCGTAGAACATCCGGAAATAGTCGAGCGGCCGGCGCTTCAGCTTCTTCAGGAGCGCCCGGTAGTCCTCGTCGGAGGTGCGGCTCCCGAGCTGGTCCCATCCCGGGCCGACGCGTCCCTCGAAGTACGGGATCATCCCGCCCATGTGGTGGGTGATGATCTTGAGCTTGGGGTGCTTGTCGAACAGGCCGGCGAAGACGATGTGCGCCATCGCGACGCTCGTCTCGTAGGGCCAGCCGAACGTCCACCAGATCTCGTAGTGGCTCTTGCGCTCGCCCACGTAGTCGGGGAAGCCGGCCCCGCGCGCCGGATGCAGCCAGAGCGGCCGGTCGAGCTCGGCCATCAGGTCGAAGAGCGGCAGCGTCGCCGGATCGGTGAGCGGCCGGCCGAGCACGTTGCTGTACACCTGGACCCCGACCGCGCCGAGCTCGCGAATCGCGCGCCCGGTCTCCCGCAGCAGGCCCTCGGGGTCGTTCATCGGGAGCGCCGCGACGAACCCGGCGAAGCGGTCACGATGCTTGCGCACGAGCTCGGCCATGCCGTCGTTCGCGAGCCGCGCGAGCTCGGTGGAGAGCGGCGGCGGACCGAGCTCCTCGATCGGCGGGTGCGGGAGGCAGACGATCTGCTGGTAGTCGCCGAACCGGTCCATGATGCGGAACCGCTCGTCGAGGTCCACGATGCACGGGATCGCGCGGACGCGTTTGTGCATGTCGAGCGCCGCGGGGTCCACCTCGACCATCCGGTCGTAGAACTTGCGCGGGAAGATGTGATTGAAGATGTCGAGCTTCACGGCGGCCTCGCGCCGGCGTCGCTCACAGGGCCTTCAGATTGACCGCCGCCACCCGGCCGTCGCGCCCCTTCTCGACCTCGTAGGACACCTTCTGCTTCTCGGTGAGGCCGGTCAGCCCGGCGCGCTCGACGGCGGAGACGTGCACGAACACATCCTTCGAGCCGTCGTCGGGGCGGATGAAGCCGAACCCCTTGGTGGCGTTGAAGAACTTGACGGTGCCGGTGGGCATCAGCTTCCTCCACTTGCGCGAATGGATGGCGCGCAGTGTACATCAGCGACTCGCCGATCCCGCGCCGGCCCGGCGCGCGCCTCGGGCGGTGGGCGCGCCGCGCGCGCGGGCGCCGGCGGGCGCTCGCGGACCAGCGCTCGCGGGCGCGGGCCGAACGACGCTACGGGCACGCTATCGTCCGGACCCGCGCATTCACGCTTCCCCAGTCGGTGTAGAAGACGAGAAAAGCGCTGACCTGCTCGTACTTTCCCTTGCGATTCTCGCCCCAGCCGAGCGACACGAGGTCGGTGTCGGTGACCGTTTTGTAGTTCCCGCGGTCGTCGAGCGACGCGTCGCAGTCGTCCTTCAGGAACACCTCGACGCGATTCCAGTTCAGCTGTTTTCCGGTGCGCTTGTCGAAGACGAACATGGTGCCGAGGAAGTCGGTGCTGCAGGCGTCGAAGACGTTGCATCGCCACTCGTGCTTCCACGACTTCGCGCGGAGCTGGAAATCGGCCGGGGTCGCGCGCACTCCCGGAGCCGCGCTGTTGGCTCGCACTTCGGAGAATCCATAGCGGAAGGTGTCGCCAGTCGTGACGGTGGTGCAACCCGCGGACAAGACGGCGAGCGCGGACGCGGACGCGATCCGCGAGACGATGCGGAAGGGAGTCATGCGGTTTCCTTTCTGTCGCTGGCGTGAGCGGCCGATGGCGATTGCGGCGGGCGGGCAGTGCGGGAAGTTTACCGCTCGCGCTCGGCGGCGCGCGCAACATCGCCGCTGGGCGCGTCATCGGTCGGTGAGCTCGGAAAAAAGTGTCGGGCCGCGGCGACAGGACCCGCAGCCCGTGGGCAGAACGACCGCGGCGCGCTCAGCCGAGCCGAAGGTCGGGCCGCGCCGTCGGCCCGCTGCCGCGCCGGTTCTCGGGACGTCGCGCCTGCGCGGGGAGCTCGTACCTCACCACTGAACGATCTCGCCCCACCGTGCCCGGATGCGCGCGGCGGTGATTGATGAAGATGTTGGCGATCGCGACGCCGGCGCGCCCGGAAATACCCGCGGCGACTCGAGCGCGCCCCGCGCGGGGCGTCGGAGCCGGCTTCCGTCAGCGGCTGCCGTAGGGGCGCGTGATGATCTCGAGGAGATGCCCGCTCGGGTCCTCGAAGTAGACGCCCCGGCCGCCGTCATGCGTGTTGATCTCCCCTTCGCGGCTCTGCGCCGGATCGGCCCAGTACGCGAGGCCGCGCTCGCGGATCCGGCCGAAGATCCGATCGAACTCGCGCTCGCTGACGAGGAAGGCGTAGTGCTGCGGGGCGATCTCGCCGGCGGCGTCGGCGAAGTCGAGCGTCACCTCGTTGCCCACCTCGACGCCGAGGAACGGCCCGAACCGCACCGGCCGCGGCAGCCCGAACACGTCGGCGAGGAAGCTGGCGGACACGCGCTTCTCGCGCGACCAGACGATGGTGTGGTTCAGCTTGACGCTCATGGCGCTCCTTCCCGTGCCGGTTGCCGGCAAGACGGATCGCAGGCGTCGCCGGCGCTGCGCTAGCGTACCTCACGCCGGTCGGCGCTCCACCGGCTGCCTCCGGGCGCGAGCGAGATCGCCACGCCGAGCACGATCAGCCCGAGCCCGACCACGATGCCGGGCGGGAACCAGGAGCCGCCGCTCGCGAGAAGCGCGATCAGTCCGATTCCGGCGACGAGCATTCCGACGACTCCCTGGCGAGCGCTTGGGCGCGCCCGGCCATCCGGGGAGCCGGCGACCTTCCGCGCTGCAGACACTCAGAGCACATGACGTCTCTTAGTCGTGCGAGCGGGACCGGAATCGACAGCCTCAGTAACCCTACTGATCCGAGGCGGGGATCGCCCGCACGGCCCAGCTGCGGAGCGTTCGCGCGGTTTCTAGGCCGTCGTGCCGCCGCGAGCGCCGGAGGGCGAGTAGGTGTTGCTCACCCCCACCTCGGCGAGCAGAAGGTAGGGCGCGGTGACCAGCTCCGCCACCCAGTCCGCGAAGGCCCGCACTTTCGCCGAGAGGTGCCGGTTCTGCGGGTACATCACGTAGACCGGGAGCGGGTCGCTCGCCCAGTCCTCGAGCACTCGCGTGAGCCGGCCGCGCCTCAGCCATTCGTTCGCCGCGAACGACGTCGCCTTCATGACCCCGAGCCCGGCGAGGCCGGCCTCCATGTACGCCTCGCTGTCGTTGAGCGCGACCGGCCCGCCGATGTCGAGCTCGATGCGCTCGGCCGCGCGCTGGAACACCCACTTGTAGACCTTGCCGGTCTTGGCCGAGAAGTAGCGGATGCAGCGGTGACGCAGGAGATCGTGGGGATGGCGCGGCACGCCGTGCCGCTCGAGATAGGCCGGCGTCGCGCAGGTGATGAGGTCCAGCGTGGCGATCCGGCGCGCGACCAGGCTCGAGTCCGCCTGCTCGCCGCCCCGCACCACGCAGTCGACGCCTTCGCCGATGAGATCGACCGGGCGGTCGCTGCAGCCCACCTCGAGCTCGAGCTCGGGGTGGCGCGCAAAGAACGCCGGCAGGGCCGGCACCAGCACCCGCCGGCCGAACGTCGCCGGCACGTCGACGCGCAGGCGCCCGCTCACGGCGGAGCGCGTCCGCGACAGCGTGCTTTCGGTCTCCGCCACCTCCGCGAGGATCCGGACACAGCGCTCGTAGTACGCGGCCCCGTCCGGGGTGACGGTCACGCGGCGCGTCGTGCGGTTGAGCAGCTTGACGCCCAGGTGCGCCTCGAGGCCCTGGATGAGCGTCGTCACCGTGGCCTTGGGCATGCGCAGGGCCTCGGCCGCCTTCGTGAACCCGCCGACCTCCACCACCCGGGTGAAGACCTCCATCGCTTGGAACCGGTCCATATGGATTGTTCAGATTAATGAACAGTTAATTCCATTCTAAGTAATTTGTTTGCGTGACGCGAACGGCTAGGATCCGCCGCCACCGACCAGGAGGTCAAGGGTGCTGGACCACGACATCGTTGCCGCCTTCCTCGCTGCTAGCGCCGCCGCGCTCGGCGTCCCGACTTCCCCCCCGGGGTCCGGCGACGCCGCGCCAGCGCCCCGCGACGTCCGGCCGAAGCCGGAGCCGCGCCTGGAGGGCGCCCGATGAACCCGACGAACCACGAGTACCGCGGCTATCTGCGCGGCCACGCGGTCCGGTTCTTCGGCCCGCGCGCGCCCGTGTCGGACGTCGTCATCGTCGTGGTCCACGGCGGAGGCTTCGTCGGCGGGAGCATCGAGGACGTCGCGGCCGCCGCGCGGGCCCTGGCTCGGCGGCTCGCCCTCGCGGTCGCGACCCCCGAGTACACGCTCGCAACGGAGGCGCCGTTCCCCTGCGCGGTCGAGGACGTCTACGCCGCGCTGCGCCGGACCGCCGACCGGTCGCGCGGCGTGGTCGTCGCCGGTATCGAAGCGGGCGGCAACCTCTCGGCCGCCGCCGCGATGATGGCGCGCGACCGGGGCGCACCGGCGCTCCTCGCGCAGATCCTCGTCGCGCCGATGCTCGATCCGAGCCTCAGCTCGGGCTCGATGCGCTGCCGGTTCGACGCGGGACGGCACGGCGCGCAGGCGTGCGGCGCCGCGTACCGCGCGTACCTGCCGGCCGCCGCGGACTGCCTGCATCCCTATGCCGCGCCGGCGAGCTCCGCGCGTCTCGCGGGGCTCGCGCCGGCGCTCGTCCTCACCGGCGCCGACGATCCGCTGCGCGACGAGGCCGAGAGCTACGCCGCGAAGCTCATCGCGGCCGGCGTGAGCACCCGCGTCGCGCGCCTGGCTCGCGTCGAGACCGCGCCGAACGTCTGGGCGCCGGAGGTGATCGATGCGATCGCCGCGTTTCTTGCGCCGCTCGTCGCCGCCAAAGCGAAGGCCTGATGCCGGTCGGGTGGACGGGATTGTCGACAGGCGCCGCCGCATGACCGAGATCAGCGCACTCGTCGAGCAGCACGGGTATCTGCTCGTGTTCGCCGCCGTGCTCATCGAGCAGGTCGGGGTGCCGCTGCCCGCGTTCCCGGTCCTGGTGATCGCGGGCGCGCTGGTGGCGAACGGCGCCCTGTCCGCGCCGATGGTGCTCGCGCTCGCGGTGGTGGCGGCGCTCGCCGGCGACCTCCTCTGGTTCCAGTTCGGGCGCGCGTTCGGGAGCCGGGTGCTCGGGTGGATGTGCCGGCTGTCGTTGTCGCCGGACCGGTGCGTGAGCGACGCCGAGCGCGCTTTCGGGCGCCTGGGCCTCAAAGCGCTGCTCGTCACCCGGTTCGTGCCGGGGCTCGGAGCGGTCGCGCCGTCGCTCGCGGGCCTCTCCGGCTACACGCGCCTGCGGTTCGCGCTGTTCGATGGCCTGGGCGCGACGCTGTGGGCCGGGACGGCGCTCGCGCTCGGGATCGTTCTCCACCGCGAAGTCGAAGGCCTGCTCGCCGCGCTCGCGCAGATCGGACCGCGGGCGATCGGATTGATCGCGGCGGTGTTCGCGCTCTTCATCCTCTGGAAGGCCTGGCGGAGGCGCCGGCTGGCGGCGGTGATCGGCGTGCCGCGCATCCAGGCGGACGAGCTGCGGCGGATGCTCGATTCGCCGGCGTCGCCGCTGGTGCTGGACCTGCGCAGCCCACCGATCCGGAGCGCCGAGCCCGCGCCGATCCCGGGCGCGGTCGGCCTCGATGCGGAGCGGCTCGACGAATTCATCTCGAGCACGCCCCGCGACCGGCCGATCGTCGTGGTCTGCGCGTGTCCCGGCGAGGCGTATGCGGCCAAGATCGCGGCGCGCCTGCGCGCGCGCGGCTTCGCCCGGACGTATGCGCTCGCCGGCGGCTTCGCGGGATGGCTGGGCGGCCCCGAGGCCGGTCCCGGCGAGGCCGGGATCGCGACCCCCGGAACGGCCTCGTCGCGCGGCTGAAGCGCCGAGGACGGTCGGAACGATCTAGCGGAGCGCCCGCGATTTCGAACCTCCGGGCGCGCCGGGCGGCGATCGCGATCAGGTCGCAGCGGCCGCGGCGCCCGCCATGAGGAGCCCGAGTCGCTCCGGGCTGTAGTCGCCGGCCTCGAGCGCGCCGACGATCCGCCCGCGGAACATGACGACGATCCGGTGGCAGAGCGCCATCAGCTCCTCGAGATCGCTCGACACGAGCAGCACGCCGCCGCCGGCGGCGGCGCGCTCGACCAGGCGCTCGCGCACGTACGCCGTCGCCGCCAGATCCAGCCCGCGCGAGGGCTCGCAGGCCACGATCACCTTCGGATCGCGCCCGAGCTCCCGGCTCAACACCACCTTCTGCTGGTTGCCGCCGGAGAGGGTTCCCATCGGCGCGGCGGCGGAGCCGGCGCGGATGTCGTACTCCCGTAGCTGCGCCGCCGCGTGGCGGGCGATCGCGCCGAGCTGCAGCACGCCGGCGCGCGCGAAGCCCGGCTCGCGGATGCGGCCGAGGAGCAGGTTGTCGGCGACGCTCATCGCCGGCACCATCCCGAGCACCTGCCGGTCCTCGGGAATGAGCGCGAGCCCGAGCGCGCGCCGCTCGCCGATCGACCGCGGCGTCACGTCGCGCCCGCCCACCCGGACCTCTCCCGCCGCCGGCTGCCGCGTCCCGAGCAGCGCCTCGGCGAGCTCGGTCTGGCCGTTGCCGGCGACGCCCGCGACGCCGACCACCTCGCCGGCGCGGACCGCAAGGCTGACGCCGTCGACGGCGCGATGGCCGTCGGCCCGCACCGTGAGGCTGCGGAGCTCGAGCACCGTTTCGTCGCGCGGCGCCCCGCTGGGGCGGCGCGCGGCCCCGACCCGCTGCGCGACCATCATCCGCGCGACCTCCTCCGCGGTCGCATCGCGCCGCTCGAGCGTCGCGACGTGCGCGCCCTGCCGGAGCACCGTGATCCGATCGGCGACGGCGAACGCCTCGGGCAGCTTGTGGGTGATCAGGACGACCGAGTGGCCGCGTTCGCCGAAGCGCCGCAGCATCGCGAGCAGCGTGTCGGTCTGCTGCGGGGTGAGCACGCTCGTCGGCTCGTCGAGGATCAGCACGCGCGCGCCCTGGTAGAGGAGCTTCAGGATCTCGACCTGCTGGCGCTGGCCGACCGCGAGCGTCTCGACCGGCGCCTCCAGCGGCAGGTCGAAGCCGTACTCCGCGGCGAGCCGCGCGACGCGGCCGCGGTGGCCGGCGCGGTCGAGGACGAGATCGCCGAGCCCGAGCGTCGGCAGGATGATGTTCTCGACCGCGCTGTGCTCGCCCACCAGCGAGAAGTGCTGGTGGATCATGCCGATCCCGCGGGCGATCGCCCGCCGCGTCGACCAGTGCGCGGAGACGTCCTCGCCGCCGACGACGATCCGCCCGGCATCGGGACGCACGATGCCGTAGAGCACGTTCATGAGGGTCGACTTCCCGGCGCCGTTCTCGCCGAGCAGTGCCCTCACCTCGCCCGCCGCCAGCGCGAGCGACACCTCGGCGAGCGCCGTGACGGCTCCGAAGCGCTTGCCGATCGCTTCGAGGCGGACGGCCTCGCCGCCCGCGCGGGGCACGTCCGCCGCCGCGCTCACTTGAGCTCGTGGCTCTTCACCGGCACCACGAGCTGGCGGCTCTGCACCCGGTTGAACGCATCGCGCACCGCCTTTTCCTCGGCCGCGGGCAGCTTGCCGCGGAAATCGGTCAGCGCGAACGACTCGAGCCCGAAGGTCACGATCTGCGGCTTCACGTTCTTCGCCGCGTAGTCCTTCGCGAGCGCGGCGTACCAGCCGGGGATGTTCATGATGAGGCTCGTGAGCACCCCCGCGTTCGAGTCCGGATACCAGTCGGTCGCGTAGCCGATCGTGACCGCCTTGCCGGCCTCGGCGGCGTCGAGGATGCCGCGGGTGCCGCTGCCGGCGTTCGCGACGATGACGTCGACCCCGCGCTGGATCTGCAGCGCGCTCACCTCGCGCGCGCGCGGCACGTTCATCCAGTCGCCGCTGAACGCGGTGAAGACCTCGATGTCGGGACGCACCGCCTTCGCGCCCTCGATGACGCCGCTGAACATCGTGACCAGCGCCGGCACCGGCACCCCGCCGACCGCCGCGATCCGCTTCGACTTGCTCGCGGTCGCCGCGGTGACGCCGGCGAGCACGCCGTAGCCGTAGAAGTCCGCGGCGTAGGCCCGCACGTTCGGCGCATCGGGCAGCTTGGTCGTGCCCGACATCAGCACGAAGAGCGTCTTGGGATGCTTCGGCGCCACCTCGTTCCACGCGCCGATGTGCCCGCTCGAGGTGAAGATCACGACGTCGAATCCCGACTGCGCGTAGCCGGTCGCGGTCTCGGCGAGCCGCGGGAACGGCACCGCCTCGGCGATGGTCACGTTCCACTTGTGCTGCTTGATGAGCAGCTGCACGCCCTCGAACTGGGCGCGGTCCCAGCCGTTGATCGCGCCGGGATTCGGGACCGAGAAGATCGCGGCCGCCCGCACCGGCGCCTGGGCCGCGGCCTCCTGCGGCGCGCCGCCCGCGGCGGTGATCACTCCGGCCGCGAGCCCGACCAGGATCTTCAGCGTGCTGCGACGGCTCACCACTTTGCGCTTCGCTTCCATTGCGTCCTCCTCTTCGAGTTGGCCGCCGGGCCTCGCGCGAGGCTCGGGCGAGCTATGAACCAAGGTACGGCCGGCCCGCCTCCTGCGGCGCGCGGGCGCGCCCGGTGATCGCGACGACGGCGAGGGTCAGCATATACGGAACCATCAGGTACAGGTGCGGGTTGCCGCCGAGCCCCTGCGCGCGGAACGCCGCCGCCTCGCCGGCGCCGAAGAGCAGGCACGCGGCGAGCGTCCAGCCCGGCCGCCAGCGCGCGAAGTAGACCGCGGCGAGCGCGATGAACCCGCGTCCCAGCGTGATCTCGTCGGAGAAGCTGCGCACCCACCCGACGGTGAGCGCCGCCCCGCCCAGGCCGCCGAGTGCGCCCGCGGCGGCGAGCGCCGCCGCCCGCACCGCGCGGACATCGATGCCGGCGGCGCGCGCGGCGTGCGTGCTGTGGCCCGACGAGCGGAGGACGAGGCCCGGGCCGGTGCGCTGCAGGAACCACCACGTCCCCGCGCCGAGCGCGATCGCGAGCCACGCGAGCGGCGGCACCACGGCGAGCGCGGCCGGCACGAGCCCCTCGGGCAGCGCGAGCGGCGGGGTCAGCTTCTGCGTGCTCGACGCGGTGAGGCGGAACGCGAAGCTCGTGATGCCGGCGCAGCCGATGTTGAACGCGAGCCCCATGACCACCTGGTCGGTCGGCAGCCACACCGTGAGGAGCGCGAGCACGAGCCCGCCGGCGAGCCCGGCCGCGACGCCGCAGGCGACGCCGGTCCAGGGATCGCCCGCGGTCACCGCGCCGAGCACCCCGGCGAACGCGCCGACGAGCATCACCCCTTCGACCCCCATCAGCAGCACGCCGGCGCGCTCGGCGAGCAGCACGCCGAGCGCGACGAACGCGAGCGGCGTCGCGGTGCGCAGCGCCGTGAGCAGGAACTCGATCTCGCCGCTCATTGGACTACCCTCGCGCGCCCGGCGCTCGGGATTCGCCCTTGGGGCGGCCCGGCGGGCTCATGCCCGCGTCCCAGCGGCCGCCAGCCGGCGCGCGAGCGGCGTCGCGCGCAGGGCGAGATAGAGGATCACCGGCAGGCTCTGCAGCACGTAGACGAGCGCGGCGGGCACGCCGGTCATCGCCTGCATGTGCCGCCCGCCGGTCTCGAGCATCGCGAGCAGCAGCGCGGCGGGGACGACGCCGAGCGCGTTCCCGCCGAGCAGCCCGGCGAGGATTCCGATGAAGCCCCAGGGCTTCGACCAGCCCTCCGCCACGCGGTGGACGACACCGAGCGCCTGGATGCCGCCGGCGATCCCGGCGATCGCGGCGGCCACGAGCACGGCGATCACCAGCACGCGGGTGACGCGGATGCCGGACGCCGCGGCGGCCGCGGGGTTGCCGCCGAGCGCCTCGAGCTCGAACCCGAACACGGTGCGGCGGAGCGTCCAGAAGAGCGCGGCCGCGATGGCGAGCGCGAGCCACACCCCGAGGTGGACGTCGCCGCCGGGCAGCCACACCGCCTCCGGAGCCGCCCGCGTGCTGCTGAAGAACACGGCCGGATCCTTCAGCGGCCCGGTCACCATCGCGAGCACGAACTCGAGGATGGCGAAGTTGAGCATGATCGTCGTCGTGACCTCGCTCGCCCCACGCGCGACCTTGAGCGCGAGCGCGGGCACCGCCGCTGCGGCGCCGGCGAGCGCCGCGACGAGCATCGCCAGGCCGATGGCGAGCGCGGGCGGTGCATCGAGGTGCAGCGCGACGAGCAGCCCGGCGAGCGCGCCGAGCTCGAGCTGGCCCTGGCCGCCGATGTTGAAGAAGCCCGCGCGCAGGGGCACGAGGAACGCGAGCCCGCCGAGCGCGATCGGCACCGCCTCGCGCACGGTGGAGGCGAGCGCCTGGGGGCTGCCGAAGGCGCCCTGCCCGAGCGCGGCGAAGGCCGCCGGCACGCTCTGCCCGACCGCGGCCGCCAGCCCGGCGAGCACCCCGAGCGAGACGACGAGGCAGAAGCCGAGGATCGCCGCGTTGACCCAGAGCGCGCGTGCGCCGGTGCGCCCGAAGTCGCCGCGCAGGACCGCCGCAAGCCCCATCGCCCTCCCCTTCGGCGCGCGTCAACCGGCGCGCTCGTAGTCCACGTAATCGAAGCCGAGCCGGAAGTGCCGCGGCCCGAGGAGCGCGTGCCCGGCCGGCGTGTGCCATGCCGCATCGAGCGCCTTCATCGCGAACACGACCACCGGGCGTCCCGGCGTGACCTCGCCGAGGGTCGTGAGCGGCTGATTGGTGCCCGAGTCGAGGACCGCGATGATGTCCGGGCTCGCCGCGATCGGCGCCGCGTCGCGCCAGACGGCGTGATGCTCGTTCTTCACCCAGATGCGGTAGGTGGCGCCGGCCCAGCGGCCGGTGCCCTTGATCCGGTAGTCGAGCTCGCGGTGGGTGTACGGCTCCGTGCTCCGCCAGTCCACCGCGATCGCCTCGCCCGCGAAGAGCACGCGCCCGCGGGTCGCCTCGACGAGCGGCGCGAGCCGATCGGCGGTCCCGGCGCCGCGCCGCAACGCCGCGCCGACTTCGATCGCTTTGGGCAGGCTGGCGCGCACGAGCGCGGGCCGGGCCTCGCGCACCTGCACGAGATGCCCGGTGGTCGCGATGCCGCGGCCGTACGCCCCGCGGCTCACCATGCGCCCGAGGCGATCGGCCATCGCCGCGCTCACCGCCGACTTGACGAGCACCCGGTTGCCCCAGCGGTCGATCATCATCATCGGCGTCGGCAGCCGCCCGGCGAGCTCCATCTTGTTGATCGCGATCTCGGGGATGGCGCGGCCGACGTAGTCGCCGTCGAGCGTCGGGATCCCGAGCTCGAGCCCGGTCATGATCGTCGCCGAGGTCGCGGCGCTCGAGAGTTCCATCGAGACGAGCGCGCCGAGGCTCACGCCGGCGTAGCCCGCGAGCTCGCGCGCCGACTCGACGAGCCGCGGCACGATCGTCGGATACTCCTCGCGCTCGAGGCCGAACTGCGCGAGCTCGTCGGCGGGCGGCGGCTCGTCGGGGTCCTTGCCGCCGACGATCAGCGCCCAGCAGGTCCACGCGTCCGCCGGCAACTCGTCCGGTCCCACGAGCGTCAGCCGCTTGCCGGCGCGCACGGCGGGCGCGAGCATGTCGCGCCCCGCCTCGAGCTTGCCGCCGCCGCCGGTGCCGAAGAAGGTGAGGCCCCAGCAGAAGTTCTCGACGGTCTCCAGATCGCTGATGACGGTCGCCATGGTCTCCCCCTTCGCTCCGGAGTTCGCGCTACAGCCGTCCGGCCACGAGCTTCCCGCCGACGAGCACCGCGCGCTCGAGCGGACCGCTCGCGACCAGGTCCTCGGCGTCGTCGGCCGGCGCGATCAGCAGGTCCGCCCGCGCGCCGGGACGGATGCCGTAGCCGTCGCCGAGCTCCATGAGCGCGGCCGGAACCGTCGTCGCCATCGCGAACGCGCGGCCGAGGTCGTTCGCGCCGAGATGCCCGGCGAGCAGCGTCCAGCGCGCCATCTCGAGCATGTCGCCGGAGCCGCTCGGGATGAACGGGTCCTGGGTGTTGTCGGAGGCGCATGCGACCGGCACGCCGGCGCGGACGAGCTCGGGCACGCGCGTCAGGCCGCGCGGCGCGAGCGACGGCGCATCGCGACCCTGCAGAAAGAGATTGGCGGCCGGGAGCGTGATCACGCCGATCCCGGCGGCGGCGAGCCCGTCGATGATCCGGCCGGCCTCCGCCGGCGGGAGCGCGCTCAGCACGCAGCAGTGGCCGACGACCACGCGCCCGCGGAGGCCGAGCGCGCGCGTGCGCTCGATGACGAGATCGAAGTGCTGGCGCGCCGGGTCGAGGTGCTCATCGAGATGGAGGTCGACCGGCAGCGCGGTGCGCTCGGCGGCGCCGAAGAGAAGATCGAGGAAGGCGCGCGGGTCGTCCGCGAGCGCGGGCGTCCCGCCGATCACGTCGGCGCCGGCGTCGAGCGCCGCCCGCAGCCACCGGTCCGCCGCAGCGAGGTCGCGCGACGCGCCGCCGGTCAGGAACGCGACCACCTGCAGCCGGAGGCGGTCGCGCCAGCGCTCGCGCACGTCGACGAGCGCTGCCACCGCCCGCCATTCGAGCTCCGGATCGACGTTGGCGTGGGTACGCAGCGCGACCGTGCCGCGCGCGAGGCACGCCGCGAGCATGCGCTCGGCGCGCGCCTCGATGTCCGCGCGCGAGGCGGTCTTCGCGTAGCGGGCGAAGCTGCGGATCGCGCCGATGAGCGTGCCTTCCGGATTCGGGACCTGCCGGCGCGTATGCGCCTTGTCGAGGTGCTGGTGCGCGTCGACGAGCCCGGGCACGACGAGCCGGCCCGCGACGTCGACTTCGGTAGCGCCCGGCGGCGCGGACGCCGCCGACGCGAGCCCGGCGATGCGGCCGTCGTCCCCGATGACGACGTCGAGCCGTTCCGGAGCGGCGCTCCCCGGCCTCAGCACTCGCCCGTTGCGCAGCACCGTCGTCGCCATTCGCTCGTTCCCCCTACGCCGCGCGCAGATCGAGCCGCAGGTTCGCGTACCCGTCGACCCAGAGCCGGTGGCCGCTCCGCACGAGCACCGTCGTGTCCTCGGCCTCGACCAGCGCCGGGCCGGCGATGCGATGGCCCGGCCGCAGCTTCGCGCCCGAGTAGATCGGAATCGGCTGGAACGCCTGGCGCTCGTGGAGATACACCGGCCGCGTCCCCGTGATCGCGCCGGAGGCGTCGGCGGCGCCGAGCGGCGCCTCGACGAGCGTCGCCTTCGGCAGCGGCGCGACCGCCTCGACCGACAGCGCGACCGCCTCGACGCCCGCTTTGACGTACGCGGTGCCCGGGCCGAAGCGCGCCTCGTACATCTCGATGAAGCGCCGCACGAGGCCGGCGCCCGCGTCCTGCGCCTCGAGATCGCGGGCGCTCACCGGCACGCGCACGGTGTGCACCTGCCCGCGGAACTGCAGGTGCACGAACCGCGCGAAGCTCGCCGCCCCGGTCGGCAGCCGCTGGGAGCGGAGCTCCCGTTCGATCGCCGCTTCCATCGACTCGAAGTGCTGGCGCCAGCGCACGCGCGCGAGGCCGAACGGCGCCCGCGCCGGGTCCGACAGCTCGAGCACGCGCTTCGCGTCGCTCGCCGCGATGCCGAACGCCGAGAAGACCGCAGCGACCGCCGGCACCACGACCTCGGGGCAGCCGAGCGCCGAGGCGTACGCGTCGCAGTGCAGGCCGCCCGCGCCGCCGTAGGCGAAGACGACGAACCTCGCCGGATCGTGGCCGCGCTCGATGGTGACCTTGCGGATCAGGTCCGCCATCTGCGCATCGACGATCTCGATCACCGCCGCGGCGGCCTCCTCGACCGCGAGGCCGAGCGGCTCGGCGAGCCGCGTGCGGATCGCCTCGCGCGCGGCCGCCGGGTGGAGCCGCATGCGGCCGCCGAGGAAGTAGTCCGGGTTGAGCCGGCCGAGCACCAGGTTCGCGTCGGTCACCGTCGGCTCGGTCCCGCCCGCGGCGTAGCAGGCCGGGCCGGGGCGCGCGCCGGCGCTCGCCGGCCCCACGCGGAGGACGCCGGTCTCGGGCTCGACCCACGCGATGCTCCCGCCGCCGGCGCCGATCGAGGCGACGTCGATCACCGGCAGTGCGATCGGGTACTTGTCGACGATCGGCGCATCCGAGTAGCCGGGCTCGCCGTGGACGATGACGCCGACGTCGAAGCTCGTCCCGCCGACGTCGGTCGTGAGCATCTGCTCGAAGCCGAGCCGCCGGCCGACCGCCTGGGCGCCGAGCGCGCCGCCCGCCGGCCCGGACACGAGCAGCGCGACGCCGCGCTTCGCGGCCTCCTCGACCGAGGTGAGCCCGCCGGCGGATTGCATCACGGCGACCGGCCCGGCGAGCCCCGCCTCGACGAGGCGCGCGCGCATGCGCCCGAGATAGCCGGCCACGCCCGGCGTGAGATAGGCGTTCATCACCGTGGTCGCGGTCCGCTCGTACTCGCGGATGACGGGCGCGAGCTCGCTCGAGAGCGTGACGAAGATCCCCGGGAGCTCGCGCGCGAGCCAGTCGCGTACCGCGCGCTCGTGCGCCGGATTGAGGAACGACCACAGGAAGCTGACCGCGACCGCCTCGACGCCCTGCGCCCGCAGCCGCTCGAGCGCCGCGCGGTGGCGCTCGAGCACGAGCGGGGCCACGACCCGCCCGGCGCGATCGACGCGCTCCTCGACGCCGTGGATGCGCGGGCGCGGCACGAGCGGCGCGGGCTTCGCGAGCCGCGCGACGTCGATGATCTCCGACTCGGTGAGCCCGGCGACCTTCTGCGCGGTCCGGCCGATCAGCATCGCGTCCTCGTGACCCTTGGTCGTGAGCAGCGCCGCGCGCGCGCCGGTGCGTTGGATCAGCGTGTTCGTCGCCACCGTGGTGCCGTGCGCGAAGAGCACGGTCTTCGCGAGGAGCTCCGCGAGCGGCCGGCCGAGGCGGCGGGCGCCTTCGGCGACGGCTTCGAGCACGCCCTGGTCGTAGTCGGGCGGCGTCGAGGGCGCCTTCGCGCGGTGGACGCGGCCGGCGTCGTCGAGGATCACGCAGTCGCAGAACGTGCCGCCGCTGTCGACCGCGATGACATAGCTCATCGCCAGGTTCCCTCGCTTCGCCGCGCGATCAGGGGCTCTTCGAGCGCGCCTCGCGCGCGAGCCACGCCGGCGCGATCCGCGCGTCGTCGACCACCGGATCGTCCGGGCGCGCGATCTCGGTCTCGAGGCGCGTGAGGCACGCCGGGCAGTAGAACTCGCGCAGCTCGAACCGCGCGCCGCCCACCGCGTGCGGATTCACCTCCGGCCCGATCGCCTGCACCGCCAGCCGCGCCATCGCCGCGCCGAGCTTCGGCGAGCGATCGGCCGGCCCGAGCACGTGTCCGCAGCGGCAGCGCAGACGGAGCGCGCCGTTCGCGAGCTCCGCGTACACCGCCTCGGCGACGCGCAGGCCCTCGCGCTCGGGATGCCAGGGCGTGGGCGCCGGCACGGTGCTCGCATCGAGTCCCGCCGCCTTCCGTCGCGCGGCCCGCACTTCCTCGCGTGCCGCCCGCGTCGCGGCGGCGTCGACCCTCCCCTCGGCATCGAGCGCGACGCCATAGGCGCGGCGGGCCCACTCCACGGTGACGAGCCCGCTCTCGACGTCCAGCGCCACGCGCGCCGGATCGCGATCGAGCGGATCGCCGTAGCCACCGCCCCCCTGGGAGGCGGTGCGATAGACGTCGCCGCGCCGCATCGCCGTGCTCTGGTACGCCGGATAGACCTCGAGCGCGCCTCGCAGCTCGCCGAGCTCGCCCGGCACCTCGCCGCGCGCGAAGCGCTCTTCGAGGTCGCTGCGGCGCAGGATCGCGAACTGGTTCGTGCACGACGGATGCCCGCCGAACATTCCCGGCGACTCCGGCTGCTCGACGCCGAAGGTGTGGAGGATCTTGGTCGGGATCTCCTCCACGCCGCACACCGTGTACATCATGCTGATGCCCGCGCCGCCGCGGAACATCCCCGGGCCGCCGGAGTCGGGCGTCTGGCGGCGGTAGAGATAGAGGATCGGGAAGCGGTACTCGTAGCTCTCGACGTTCGCGATCGTGGCCCGCACCGAGCTCGTGTGCCCGCCGGTGTCGATCCCGTCGCGGCAGCAGAGCGCGCCGCTCCCGCCCGCCATGCCGTCGAGCAGCGGGCCGCCGAACGCTTCGCCCGCCTCGTCGCGGCCGAACAGCTCCTCGAGCGCCTTGACGCCCTGCCAGCCCGCCATCGCGCGGTCGCGGTAGCGGGGCGAGGCGCCGAGCATCTTGCCGATCGCGATCGAAGCGAGGTTGCGCGCCTCCCAGATCGCGGTGGTGGTCGACTTCGAGACGCCGGCGGGCCAGGTCGCGTGGAAGACGCTCCCGGGCCGCGACTTCACCTCCAATACCCGCCGCACTCCCGCCGGCGACCAGGGAATGTCCCAGCAGAGGTAGACGAGCATCGAGGCGAGCACCCCGCCGACGAGGCCGTGCACGGTGCAGTTGACGAGCGCCGGCGCCTGGTCGTCGGTCTCGGTGAAGTCGAAGACGAGGCGCTCGCCCGCCTTCGTCATCGTGACCGCGCAGCGATAGATGCGGCTGCCGACCTCGATGTACCCGCGGTGCCGCCATTCGCCGTCGGGCAGCTCGGCGAGCCGCGCGCGCAGCCGCCGCTCGGTGTAGTCGACGACGTCGGCCATCGCCGCCTGCACCGTGTCGAAGCCGAACTCGCGGAAGGTCTCGATCAGGCGGCGCCGGATCACCTGGTGCGCGGCGACCTTCGCGCGCAGGTCGAGCGCGAGGAGATCCGGTAGCCGCGAGTTGCGCAGGTACGCGCGCTCGACGTCGCGCCGGAAGCGTCCGCCCTCGACGAGCTTCACCGGCGGGGTCAGCGGCTGCTCGCCGAAGATGTCGGTCGCGTCGATCTGGGCCTGTCCCGCCGTCGGCCCGCCGACGTCGATGACGTGCAGCGACGCGCCGGTCCACGCGGCGAGCCGGCCTTCCCAGTGCACCGGGCCGGCCACCATCACGCACGTCTGGTGCGCGACCGCGACGTACGGATCGTTGGTGAGGAAGGTGTCGTCCTCGCCGATGCCGGGGTTCTCGGCGTAGTCCGCGAGCAGGTGCTTTACGAACGGGCTCAAGCCCGTCGCCTGCGCGCAGATGAAGGTGTCGATGTACACGAGGTCGCCGTCGGCGGTCATCAGGCCGGTGTTCATGTCGAACACCTCGGTCGCCACCGGCGAGCCGGAGAGCCGGCTGATGGTGCGCGCGCCCTCGTCGTTGATGTACCAGAGGCGGTGGCGCAGGATCTCGAACGTCTTCGGGTCGAGCCGCAGCCCCGCCCCGGCGGCGGTCGCAATGCGCTCGGCGGCGGCCTGGCTCATCGGCTCTGGGCGCGGCGTCGCGCGGGCGCCTTGCGCGCGCGGACGGGCGGACGGGACGCCGCCTCGACGCCGAGCACGTCGACCAGCACGTCGCGCTGGACGCTCGCGAGGTGGGCGCGCACCGCCTCGCGCGCCCGCGCTGCGTCGCCGGCACGGATCGCCTCGTAGATCGCGAGATGCTCGGCGTGCGAGCGCACCGCGCGGCCGGCGAGGTCGGCGAGCGCCGCGCGCTCGGGCACGAGCTCGGCCCCGAGCGCCTCGGCGATCTCGCGCAGCGTCCGGTTGCCCGCGGCCTGCAGCACGGCGGAGTGGAACGCGAGATCGCACTGCACGAACGCGGTCGTGTCGCCCGCCGCCTTCATCGCCCGCAGCGCCTCGGCCATCCGCTCGAGGTGCTCGGGTCCGGCGCGCCGCGCGGCGAGCTCCGCGGCGAGCATCTCGCTGCCCATCCGCGCCTCGATCAGCTCGAGCACGCGGCCCTGGTGCTTCGCGACCCAGTCGCGCCACGTGTCCCGCAGCGTGCTGCTCGACGCGGCCCGGATGACGGAGCCGTCGCCGTGGCGGGTCGCGACGAGGCCGATCGCCCCGAGGAACTGCATCGCCTCGCGCACCGTGCCGCGGCTCACGCCGAAGCGCTCGGCGAGCTGCCGCTCGCCGGGCAGGCGATCGCCCGGCGTCAGCCCGTCGCGGCGGATCAGCTCGCGGATGCCGGTGACGACGTGCTCCCAGCGGCGCGGCGCGCCGCGCTGTTCCGCGGCGCGGTGGCCGGCCCGGCGCCGGGTCCGCGCTTGGGCGGTCGCGCCGCGCGCGATCCCGGGAGCGGTTCGAGCGACGCTCATGCGAGGTGGTACTGCAGCGGCTCGCCGCGCAGCACGGCGAGGAGGTTCGAGTAGTCGCGCGTCCGCTCCTCGCGGCTCGCCGCCACCGTGCCGGCCGCGACGTGCGGCGTGAGGATGAGGTTCGCCGCGGGTTCACGCGCGAGCTCGAGCAGCGGATCGTCGGGACGCAGCGGCTCGTAGGTGTAGCAGTCGATCGCGGCGCCCCCGAGCCGCCCGGCGCGCAGTGCGGCGATGAGATCGGTCTCGTTGACCGTGCCCGGCGCCCCGACGTGCACGAAGCAGGCGCCGCGCTTCGAGCGCCCGAAGAACGTCGCGTCGACGCTCTGGTTGTTCTCCGGCAGGTTCGGCAGCAGGCAGCTCACGTAGTCGGAGCGCTCGGCGAGCTCCTCGCGGCTCGCGTAGGCGAGGCCGAGCTCGGCCTCGACCGCCGGCGGCAGGCGGCGACGCTTGGCATAGAGCACCGTGCAGCCGAAGGGTTTGAGCCGGCGGGCGAGCTCGGTGCCGATCTCGCCGAAGCCGAGGATGCCGACGGTCGCGCCGAGCAGCGCGCCTTGGTGCGCGCGCCGCGACCAGTTGAAGGCGAAGTAGTCCTCGCTGCAGCGCTTCGGCGGCAGGCCCCAGTCGAGCGCCTCGTCGGTGATCTTCACGAGCTCCCGCAGGCGGCGCCCGAGCGCGAGCATGAGGAGGAGCGTGTGCTCGGCGACGAGGATGCAGGTGTGCACCGGCCAGTAGCACACCGGGATGCCGGCGCGGCGCGCGGCCGCGGTGTCGATGTCCCACGTCTGCGACCCGAGCCGCTGGATCAGCTTGAGCTTGCCCCCCGCGGCGATCACCTCGGCGTCGATCGCGCCGGTGCGCTCGCTCACCAGGAAATCCACGTCCGGGAGGAGCGGCACGATCTCGCGCTCGTCGGTCGTGCGGCGGACGATCATTTCGAGCTCGGGCGGCGCGGCGTCGAGCGCGGCCTGCTGGTGGCGCAAGCCCCTGCGGGTCACGAACAGCGTGCGGTAGCGGGTCATGCCGGTCGCCTCCTCGTCCTCCCGCTAGTGCGTGTCGAAGACCGCCTGGTAGGCGGCGACCGCCGCGCGGATCACGGCGATCTCGCTTTCGGTCGGACGGTCCGGATCGGCCGCGGGCGGCAGGCCGCCGAAGCGCATGAGGCACGCCATCAGCAGCAGCCGCGCCTTGGTCGCGGTGAGATTGCGGCCGCCGATCAGCCGGTCGCGCGCCGGGGTGAAGCCCTCGTTGTTGCCGCGGCCGACGCGCACGACCGGCATGCCGCTGTGCACGGCGCGCATCATCAGCCGGTGGCGGGCCTCGGAGGTCATCAGCCCGTACGGCGACAGCCCCTCGACGACGAAGCCCGCGAGCGGCGCGGCGCGCAGGTTCGAGTCGAGCTGGGCAAGGAGATCGACTTCGCGGCGCGGATCCTCGTCGAAGTCGTCCGCGTTGAAGCTGCCGTCCTTGACGATCGTCACCTTGGGGACCGCGCCGTCGAGCAGCGCGCCGTCCGCGCCCTTGATCGGCACCGCGACCCGCACCAGCCGTCCGCCCTCGTGCCGCACGCCGAGCACTTCGGCCGGCAAGCGGCTCAGGTTCACCTCGGACGCGTGGGTGTGTCTCGCGACCGGGAGATAGGTGAGCACCGGCGGCCCGTCGTGCCCGGCGGCGCCGATGATGCCGCCGTGACCGCCGGTCGCGACGTAGCCGCCCGGGCGAGCATCGCCCTTCTGCACGTCGCGCGCGGCGAAGATCCGCTGCTCCTGGACGAGCACCATGCCGGCGCGGTTGCGTCCGGCCTCGTCGGCCCATACGCGCGAGGTGATGTACTCCACCGCGTCGGCGATGTTCTTCGGCCCGTCGTTGTTGAGCTCGCCGTGCGGGCGCTGGGCCGCGGCGCCGCACACCGGCACCGTCGTATCGAGCAGCAGGTTGAACCAGTAGATCGTCTCCTCGATCCGCGGGCTGCCCTGCGTCCAGATCGCGCCGAGGTAGCGGCCCGACGCGAGCACGCGCTGCACGGCGTTCGCGATGCGGGCGAGGCCGGGTCGCGGCGGCGATGCGGGGATGTGATAGGGGCGGTAGGGGAAGAAATCGCGCCCCCGCGCCTCCGGCGGGATGTCGCCCTCGCCGACGTCGGTCCGAGCCGCGGCCGGGAGCCCTTTCGTGTACCCGCCGGGCGGCAGCACGCGATAGAAGTCGACTTCCGCCCGCGCGCTGATGGCGTTGCCGTGGCCCCTGCCGTCGACGCCGAGCCGGTCGATCTCCTCGAAGGCGCGCGAGCCGTCCGGGTAGTACGGCTGGCGGGCGCGCTCCTGCGGCGCCCCGGGCGCCGCGCAGTCTTCTTCCCAGGCGCTCCCGTCCGCCTGCCGCGCCATGTAGGGCAGCGGATAGACGCCGTCCTCGGGCCGCAGCTCGATCTCGTAGACCGGCCGGTCGGCGGGGCTGCGGCGCTCGCGATGGAACTTGCCCGCCGCGTCGAGATAGCCGTCGGGCGGCGCATAGAGCTCCGCCGCATCGCGCTCGAGCGGATGCGCGCTGAACTGCTCGACGTAGACCGTCACCGGCGCGGCGAGCCGCTGCGCGCGCAGCACGTCGAACCGCGGCCGGCTGCCGTCGGGGTTCAGCCTGAGCGGCAGGCCGTGCTTCGCCCGCGCGAGGTTGCTCGTGACGAGCGGCGGGCTGTTCTGGATCGTCGCGTTCGGGCCGGCGAAGTGCGCAATGCGGGGTTTCATGGGCCGGGCGCTCGGGTCGGGCCAGTGGTCCGACCAGTGATTATGAGGGTGAACCAGTCGGGCATGTCAAGCGCGCCCCGCGAGCGCCGATCCGTAGGTCTTGCGCATCATCTCCATGATGTGCTCGCCCACGGTGCACGGCGGGTAGATCGGCGTCTCGTCCGCGGCGAGGCAGGTCGGCACGCAGACGACGCGAAAGTCCTCGCTGGGGTTGAAGAACGTCGCGATCGAGTAGCGGTGCCGGTCGGCGGTGCCGCTCACGACCCGATGCAGGGTCGAGCGGTACCGGTCGTTGGTCCAGCGGCGGATCATGTCGCCGAGGTTGATGACGAACGTGCCGGGGATCGGGGTGGCCGCGATCCATTCGCCGTCGGCGCCCAGCACCTCGAGGCCGCCGACCCCGTCCTGGTGGAGCATCGTGATCGCGCCCCAATCGGTGTGCGCGCCGGCGCCGAGCTGGTTCGGCGGCGCCGCGGCCGGCCGCGGCGCGTAGTGGAGCAGGCGCACCGAGCACGACGCCCGCTCGTACCCGGCGTCGAAATAGTCCTCCGGGAGATCGAGCGAGAGCGCGATGCAGCGCACGAGGTGCCGCCCGAGCTCGCGCAGGTGCGCTTCGTAGTCGTGGAGCCGTTCGCGCAGCTCCGGCATGTCCGCGGGCCACTTGGTGGTGCGGGCGAGCGCGTTCTCCGTGACGCCCATCATGAACCCTTCCTTCAGGTCGGGCGGCGCGGCGGCGTCGAGCACCTGGCGTTGCGGCGGGTCGTAGCCGAAGCCGCCCGCCCCGAGGAGCTGCATCTTCGCGGCGGCCGGCTTGGCGAAGAACCGCCGGCTCGTCTCGAGCGTGGCCGCGATCAGCGTTTCGGGCACGCCGTGGTTGCGGACGTAGAAGAACCCGATGTCGCGGCAGGCCGAGCGGACCTCGGCCGCGACCCGCTTGCGCCGTTCGAGCGAGCTCGAAAAGCTCTCTTCTAGGTCGATCACCGGTATGGCCGAAGGGTGAGCGGTCATCGGACGCTCCTCGCGCTAGCGTCGATAGGGTTCGCCGAGCACCGCGGGCGCGCGCACCGACGAGCGCCACCACGCGAGCACCGCGATCGTGGCGAGGTACGGCAGGCTGAGCAGCAGCTCGTACGGCACCGGCGAGGCCTGGATCTGGACCTGGAACTGGATCATGTCGGTGATGCCGAACAGGAACGCCGCCGCGAGGCAGACCCACGGCCGCCAGCCGCCGACGATGACGATCGCGATCGCGATCCAGCCGCGCCCCGCGGTCATCGCCGGGTGGAAGAGGTGCAGCTGGTCGATCGCGAGCAGCGCGCCGGCGAAGCCGGTCAGACCGGTGCCGATCAGCACCGCGATGAAGCGGTAGCAATCGACGGCGATGCCGTTGAAGTCGAGCGTCTCGGGCGACTCGCCGGCCGCGCGCATGGTCATCCCGGCGCGCGTGCGCGCGAGGAACCAGGCGACGATCGCGATCAGCGCGAGCGCGGCGTAGACGAGCGGCGACCGGTCGAAGAGCACCGGGCCGAGGAGCGGGATGTCCTCGAGCAGCGGCAGCCCGACCGGCGCGACCGGCGGCACGCGCGGCGGCTCGAGCGCGCCGCTGAACTGGTGCTTGAAGAGCACGTTGCCCAGGCCGAACCCGATCGGGACCAGCAGCAGCCCGTTGATCACCTGCTCGGTCTTGAGGACGACGCTCCAGACCGCCTTCAGGAGCCCGAGCACGAGGCCCGCGGCGACGCCGCCGAGGAGGCCCACCCACGGGCTCTGCGTCGCGTAAGCGACGACGAACCCGGCGGCCGCGCCGAACAGCATCACCCCTTCGTGCCCGAGATTGAGCACGCCGGCGCGCTCGGTGACCGCCGCGCCCACCGCGGCGAGCCCGACGACGAGCGCGAAGTTCGTCGCGAAGACGAGCGCCCCCGAGGTGAGCTGCAGGAGCGCCTCGGGGGTCATGGCGCGCGCCGCCTCGGGAGTGCGTCCGCGGCGAGCACGAACAGCACCAGGATGCCCATGAGCACCCGCACGAAGTCGCTCGGGATCCGCAGCTCGACCTGCACGCCTTCGGCGCCGACGACGAGCGCGGAGAAGAGGAACGCCGCCGGGATGACCGCGACCGGGTGGTTGCGCGCGAGGAGCGCGACGAGCACCGCGGTGTAGCCGAAATCGTGCGAGAGCCCGACGAGCAGCCGGTGCGTCACCCCGAGCACGTGGACGGCACCGGCGAGGCCCGCGAGCGCGCCGCTAAGCGCGAACAGCATGATGATGGTCCCCGGCACGTCGACGCCGGCGGCGAGGCTCGCGCGCGGGTTCGCGCCGATCGCGCGCGCGCGCGCGCCGAACGCGGCGCGATGCGCGAGGTAGGCGACCGCCGGGACCAGCACGAGCGCGAGCACGACGCCGAGATGGAGGCGGCTCTGGCCGAAGGCGGGGAAGTGGAACGCCTCGGGAAACGCCGGCGTCTGCAGCAGCGGGATGTCGGGGTCGCGCAGCACCGTGCGGATCAGCCAGCTCATGACGAAGATCCCGACGAAGTTGAGCATGAGCGTCGAGACGACCTCGTTCACCCCGCGGTGCGCGCGCAGCCACCCGGGGACGAGCGCCCACGCCGTGCCCGCGGCGATCGCCGCGACGACGGCGAGCGCGAGCCCGAGCGGCGCGGGCGTCGCCGCCGGCAGCCCGAGCGCCACCAGCCCGGCGGCGGCCGCGCCGAGGTGGAACTGGCCCTCGCCGCCGATCGTCCAGACCCGTGCCCGGAAGGCAGCCGCGTAGCCGAGCCCGATCAGCAGGAGCGGCGTCGCCTGGAGCACGGTGTCGACGAAGCCGCTCCAGCTCCGGAACACCGTCTCGAACATGACGCGGATGGTCGCGAGCGGGCCGTAGCCGAGCGCGGCGACGAAGCCGGCGGCGACGAGCACGCCCGCGGCGACGGCGAGCGCGACGCGGGCGGTCTCGCGCGCGCCGTGCAGCAACGGCTCCCGCGGAATCGCGACGAGCGCCGCCCCGAGATCGGCCGCGCCGGATCGGCTCGCCTGCGGCTCGGGGATCACGCCGGTGCGGCCTCCGGCTGCGCTCTCACGCCGGCCATCGCCGCACCGAGCGCGGCCACCGTCGCACGCTCCGCCGGCCATTCGCCCTGAAGCGCGCCGCCGTACATCACGCCGATGCGATCGGCGAGCTCGATCAGCTCGTCGAGGTCGGAGGAGATGACGACCACCGCGGCGCCGCCGTCGGCCGCGCGCCGCAGCTCCGCGCGGACGAACGCGGTCGCGGCGACGTCGAGCCCCGCGGTCGGCTGGGCCGCGATGATGAGGACCGGGTCGCGCGCGAGCTCGCGCGCGAGCAGGAGCTTCTGCGCGTTGCCGCCCGAGAGCTGGCGGGCACGCAAGCCGGGGTCGGGCGGGACGATGCGGTAGCGATCGATGGCGCGCGCCGCCGCCGCGAGCGCCGCGGGCCGGCGCGTCGGCGCCTGACTCAAGCCCGAGCCGGCGGCGGCGTCGCGCAGGAGCAGGTTCTCGGCGACCGTGAGGTCGCGGATGACGCCCCATTGCTGGCCGTCCGAGGGAATGTAGGCCGTGCGGTCGCGCCGAGCGCCTGGTCGGCCGAGCACGCGGATCTCCCCCCGGGTCGGCGCGATCAGCCCGGCGAGCGCGAGCTCGAGCTCCCACTGGCCGTTGCCCTCGACGCCGGCGATCCCGTACACCTCGCCCCGGCCGACCGCGAACGAGACCTCGCGCAGCTCGTGCGCGACGAGCGGTTCGCCGGCGACCGGCCGAACGCACAGGTTCCCGACCGCGAGCACCGGCGAGGCTTCCGGCGCGGCACGCGGCGCACGGGTCGCGACGGCCCCGTCCGCCGCGCCCGCGCGCTCGCCCATCATCGCCTCGACGAGCCGCGCGGGCGTCGCCTCGGCGGCGGCGAACGTCCCGATCTTGCGGCCGAGGCGCAGCACCGTCATGCGGTCGGCGAGCCCGATGACCTCGCGCAGCTTGTGCGTGACGAGGACCACCGTCCGGCCCTCCTTGGCCGCCATCCTGCGGATCATCGCGAAGAGCTGCTCGACCTCGCCGGGCGTCAGCACCGAGGTCGGCTCGTCCATCAGCAGGATGCGCGAGTCGTGATAGAGGGCGCGCAGGATCTCGACTCGCTGCCGCTCGCCCATCGACAGCGCCTCGACCTGCGCCCCGGGGTCGACGCCCAGGCCGTAGCGCCCGCCGAGCGCGAGCAGCCGCCCGCGCACTTCGCGCAGCATCCGCCCCTGGCGCCGCCCGCGCGGCTCGAGCCCGAGCGCGACGTTCTCCACGACCGAAAGCGTCGGCACGAGGCGAAAGCGCTGCGGGATCATCGCGATCCCGGCGTGCAGCGCATCGGTCGGGCCACGGAGCGCGAGCGGCCGCCCGGCGGCCGCGATCTCCCCTGCGTCGGGCCGCAGCAGCCCGTAGAGGATGCTCATCAGCGTCGTCTTGCCGGAGCCGTTCTCTCCGAGCAGGCCGTGGATCTCGCCCGGCGCGAGATCCAGGTCGACGCCGTCGTTCGCCACGATGGCGCCGAACCGCTTCGTGATGCCGCGCATCACGATCGCGGCGGCGGCGCCTTGCGTGGCCATCGCGCGGATGTCGCTCCGCGTTTACGCGGATGGCGTCATTGGAACGAGACCGGGATCTTGAGCTCGCCCTTCGCCACCCGCGCCGTGGTGTCGTTCAGCGCCTTGACCGCGGCGGGCGGCAGCGAGCCGACGAGGCCGTCGTTCAGCTTGAAGAGGGTGATCCCCTCCTGCGCGCTGCCGGAGTAGTACTTCGCCGGCAGGAAAGCGTTCTTCTGGATGTCGTCGACCAACTGGCCCATGCCCTTGTAGCCGTCCCAGACGAGGCTCCCGAGCACGTGCTTCGGCGCGAGCGAGGACATGTCGTACACGTACCCGACGGCGTAGAGGTTGCGCTCGCGGGCGGCCTCGATCGCGCCGCGCGCCGGGCCGCTGCCGCAGATCGAGAACACGTCGACGCCGCGATCGGCGAGCGACAGCGCGAGCGCCTTCGCCTTGGCGATGTCCTGGAAGTTGCCGACGTACACCGGGCTCACCTCCAGCCCCGGCTTGACCGAGTGCGCGCCCTCGCGGAACGCGTTGAAGATCGCCTTGCAGCCGGGCAGCGCGATGCCGCCGACGAAGCCGAGCCGGTTGGTCTTCGTCACGTGCGCGGCGACGACCCCGCCCAGGTAGGACGCCTCCCAGACCGGGGTGTCGTAGGCGGCCAGGTTCTCGCCCTTCTCCTGGGTGCCGAAGCTCGGCCACGCGAACTTCAGCTTCGGGAACTCCTTGCTGACGCGGAACACCGCGTCCTTGAAGGTGCCGCTGTGGGCGATGATCAGGTCGGGATTGCGCTCGGCGTAGCGGCGCAGCACCCGCTCGGCGTCGGCCGGCGCCACGCTCTCGGTGTAGGCGTACTCGATGCGGCCCTCGCGCTGCAGCCGCTCGAGGCCGACGTGCAGCGCCTGCGTCCAGGTGAGGTCGTTCGCCGGGAACGGCAGCACGGCCGACACCTTGAGCTTCTGGCCCTGCGCCAGGGCCGGCGCCGCGGCCAGGGCCGCGAGCGCGCACGCCATCGTCACGACGGACAACAATCGATACTTGGTCATCATGGTCGTTCTCCTTGGGAAGAGCGGCTTTCATCGGTCGACGGTTGCGCTTCGCGCATGCGCCGCGCCGCGAGGCGCACCGCGTCGACGATGTTCTGGTAGCCGGTGCAACGGCAGAGGTTGCCGGCCAATGTCTCGCGGATCTCCTGCTCGTCGTCGAGATCGGGCCGCTCGCGCAGGGCGTACACGAGCGTCATCAGCACGCCGGGCGTGCAGAACCCGCACTGCAGCGCGTGCGATTCCCAGAACGCCTGCTGCAGCGGGTGCAGCTCGTCGCCGCTCGCCAGGCTTTCGACCGTCTCGATGCGCGCGCCGTGCGCCTGCACGGCGAGCATGAGACACGAGCGCGCGGGCAGCCCGTCGACGAGCACGCTGCACGCGCCGCAGACCCCGTGCTCGCAGCCGACGTGGGTCCCGGTGAGCTCGAGCTCCCCGCGCAGGAAGTCGGCGAGCAGGAGCCTGCCCTCGACCTCGCGCTCGACCGGCGTGCCGTTCACGACGAGCTGGATGCGATGGCGTGAGCCCATTGGGTCGCAGCCCTACCTCGGTCGAGCGGCGCGCTCGATCGCCCGCGCGAGCGCCCGCCCCGCGATCGCCCCCGCTATCTCGCGCCGCGATTCGGCGGAGAGGTGCTGATCGTCCCGCCCCGGAACCGCGGCGCGCACTGCGCGCTCGACGGCCTCGAGCGCGGCGGGCGCCGCGCCGACGAGCGAGCGCTCCACTTCGGGCAGCCGGAGCGGCACGTCGCCCACGCCGCACAGCGCCAGGCGAGCGCTCGCCACCTTGCCACGGGAATCGAGCCGGGCGAGCGCCGCCGCCCCGGCGAGCGCGAAGTCCCCGCGGCGGCGCGCGAACTCGGCGAACGCCCAGCCGGTCCCCGGTGCCGGGATCGGCATCCGTACTTCGACGAGCATCTCGTTGGCGGCAAGCGCGGTCTGCAGCGGGCCGGCGAAGAACTCCGCCGGGCGGAGCGTTCGCGTGCCGCCCGCGGCGCTGCGGACGACCAGCGTCGCTTCGAGCGCCGTCACGACCGCCGGCAGCTCGGCCGCCGGCGCCGCGTTCGCGAGGCTGCCGCCGAGCGTGCCGCGGGTGCGGATCTGGACGTGGGCGACGTGGGCCGCCGCCTCGGCGAGCAGCGGCACGTGCGCGCGCACGAGCGGATCGCGCTCGAGTTGCAGATGGCGCACCATCGCGCCGAGGACGAGCTCGTCGCCGTCGCGACGGATCTCGCCGAGCCCCGGCACGCGATTCAGATCGACGAGCGCCTGCGGGCGCGCGAGGCGCATGTTGAGGAGCGGCACGAGGCTCTGCCCGCCGGCGAGGAGCTTCGCCCCCTCGCCGAGCCGGTCGAGGAGCGCGAGCGCCTCGTCGAGCGCGCCCGGCGCGTAGTAGTCGAAGGGCGCGGGCTTCATCGCGCCGCCGCCCGCTTCGCGCGGAGCGCTCCGAGGATCCGCTCGGGCGTCACCGGCAGCTCGGTGAACTTCACGCCGAAGGGCGCGAGCGCGTCCTCGATCGCGTTCACGACCGCCGCCGGCGGGCCGATGACCCCGCCTTCGCCGACGCCCTTGGTCCCGCCGGGAATGACCGGCGACGGCGTCGTCGTGTGGTCGATGCGGATGCGCGGGATCTCGGTCGCGGTCGGGATGAGGAAGTCCATGAACGAGCCGGTGAGGAGCTGCCCGTTCGCGTCGTAGGCGAGATGCTCGTACAGCGCCTGGCCGATCCCCTGCGCGACGCCGCCGTGGATCTGCCCCTCGACGATCATCGGGTTGAGCACCGTGCCCGAGTCGTGGACCATGACGTAGTCGAGGAACTTCACCTCCCCGAGCTGCGTGTCGACCTCGACCGCCGCGAGGTTCACGCCGTAGGGCCACGCCATCGCCGGCGGGTCGAAGGCGGCGACCGTCTCCAGTCCGGGTTCGGCGCCGTCGGGCAGCTTGATCGCCTGGTGGTAGGCGGCGTCGGCGATCTCCGCCATCGACACCGCGCGCCACGGCGCGCCGTCGATCGCCACGCGCCCGTCGCCGAAGCGCAGATCCTCGGGCGCAGCTTCGAGCATGTGGCTCGCGATCTCGGCGATCTTCTCGCGCAGCCTTCCCGCGGCCTTCATCACCGAGGCGCCGCCGACCGAGGCCGAGCGGCTCGCGCCGGTGCCGTAGCCGGTGTACGGGCAGACCTGGGTGTCGCCGGTGACCACGTGCACCGCGTCGTGATCGATGCCGAGCGCGTCGGCGCACACCTGCGCGAGCCCGTTCGTGAACCCCTGCCCCATCTCGCACAGGCCGGTGTAGACGGTGACCTCGCCGCTCGGCTCCATGCGCACGCGCGCGATGTCGTAGCCGCCCTGCGTGCACTTGCCCTGGTTGAGCGCCCGCGAGGGCCCCAGCGCGGTGTTCTCCACGTGGAACGACATGCCGATGCCCACCACGCGCCCGAGCGCGCGCAGCTCCGCCTGGCGGCGCCGCCAGCCCGCGTAGTCGAAGGTCGCGAGCGCGCGGTCGAGGCAGTCGGCGTAGCGGCCGCTGTCGAAGGTGTGGAAGAGGCCGGTGTAAGGGAACGCCTCGGGCGGGATGAAGTTGCGGCGCCGCACCTCGGCCGGGTCGAGCGCGAGCGAGACGGCGAGGCGATCGACCATCCGCTCGACCGCGAAGTTCGCCTGCGGCTGGCCCCAGCCGCGGAACGAGCCGAGCGGGGTCTTGTTGGTCGCCACTGCGCGCGCGCGCACCCGAGCGTTGCGGATGCGGTAGACGTTGGTCATCATGACCGCGGTCAGCCACACCGGGCCCATGCTCACGGTGTGGTGCATCGAGCCGAGGTCGCCGGCGATGTCGGCGACGATCGCGGTGATCGTGCCGTCGCGCCGCGCGGCGAGCTTGACGTCGATGCGCTGCTCGCGGGCGTGGACGGTGGCGACGAACGATTCGAGCCGGTCCTCGATCCAGCGCACCGGCCGCCGGACCGCGCGCGCGGCGAGCGCGACCGCCGCCTCCTCGCCGTAGAAGTGGAACTTCGCGCCGAACCCGCCGCCCACGCGTGGGACCAGCACCCGGATGCGATGCGTCGGCATCCGCAGCATCGCCGCGAGATAGTCGCGCGCCTGGTGCATGATCTGCGAGGAGCTGGTCAGCACGAGCTCGCCCCGGTGCGGATCCCACTCGGCGAGCACGCCGCGCGTCTCGAGCGGGCAGGCGAAGTTGCGCTGGATCCGGAAGCGCTCGGCGATCGTCACCTCGGCCTCGGCGAGCGCGCGGTCGGCGTCGCCGATCGTCGTCTCGAACTTCGCGGCGACGTTGTCGGGCCAGTCGTCGTAGAGCCGCGGCGCGTCGGGCGCGAGCGCGGCATCGACGTCGGCGACGACGGGCAACGGCTCCCAGTCGACGCGGACGAGGTCGATGGCGTCCTCGGCGACGTACGGCGACTCGGCCACGACGACCGCGACCGGCTCGCCCACGTAGCGCACGCGGCCGCGCGCGAGCGCCCAGGTGGGCGTGAGGCGATGCTCGTCGAAGACGTGCATGCTCGGCATCGTGCCGAGCTCCGCGGGGAGATCGTCGCCGGCGAGGACGGCGTGAACGCCGGGCAGGCGGCGCGCGGCGGCGGCATCGACCGAGCGGATGCGCGCGTGGGCGTGCGGGCTCCGCAGAAAGGCGGCATGGAGCATCCCGGGCCGCGTCAGATCGGCGATGTACCTCGCCTTCCCCGTGAGCAGCTCAGGGTCTTCGCGGCGCCGCAGCCGCTGCCCGACCCAGCCCGCCATCGATGGCGCTCCCGATCGCCTCTCAGCGGACCCGGCGCGGCCGGACGGACGAAACGCCGGAGAGCACCGGGTCACGCAAGAGGAGTTTGCTCCGTTGGCGCGGCCGCGCGCTGGTCGGACCAGTGTTCGACAGTTCGGACCGCGTGCGAACGCTTATATGCGATGGCGCTCGCGCGTGTCAAGTTGGGTGCCGCCGCCGCGGTCCGGACCGCGCGGCGCGCGGACCACCTCAGAGCGGCGGCGCCCGCTTGTGCCAGCCGGTCGCCTCCTGGAACGCGTGCCCCAGCCGGAGGACGAGATCCTCGCCGAACGGCCGCCCGACGAGCTGCATGCCGACCGGCATCCCGCTCGCGAGAAAGCCGCACGGCACGACGAGCGCCGGCAGCCCCAGGAAGTTGAACGGCCGCATGAACTTGGTGAGCAGCGCCAGGGTCCGGTCCATCGCCGTCGACCCGCCGACGTCGGTTTCGGCGATCGTCGGCGTGGGAATCGGGAGGCACGGCGCGTGCAGCACATCGGCCTTCGCGAACACCGCCGCGGTGAACGCCGCGAGCGCCGGTCCGCGGTAGCGCAGCGCGTCGATGTACTTCGTCGCCGGCAGCGCGAGCCCGCGCTCGTGCCGCGCCCGCACCTGCGGCGAGTAGTCCTGCGGCCGCGTGCGCAGCCACTCGCCGTGGTACGCCGCGGCCTCGGCCGCGATGATGTGGGTGCCGGCGACGTCCATCGCCGTCATGTCGGGCAGCGTCACCGGCACGAGCTCGCAGCCGAGCGACTCGATCGCCTTCCGGCTTTCGGCGAGTACGGCGGCGACGCCCGGATCGACGTCCTCGGTGAAGTAGTTGCGCGCCACGCCGACCCGCAGGCCCCGCACCGGGAGGTCGAGCCGGGCCGCGTAGTCCGGCACCGATTCGCCGCTGGCCGTGGGATCGGCCGGATCGGGCCCGGCGAGCACGCCGAGGAGCAGCGCGCAGTCGGCGGCGGTCCGCGCGAGCGGCCCGACGGTGTCCATCGAAAAGGAGAGCGGCAAGGCGCCGGCACGGCTGATCCGGCCATAGGTGGGCTTGAGGCCGGTGATCCCGCACAGTGCCGCGGGAAGCCTGACCGAGGCGCCGGTGTCGGAGCCGAGCGCAGCGTAGGTGGCGCGCGCCGCGACCGCCGCCGCCGAGCCGCTGGACGATCCGCCGGTGATGTGCGCGACGTTCCAGGGATTGCGGCAGTGGCCGAAGTGCCAGTTGTGTCCGGTCGGCCCGTAGGCGAACTCCGCCATGTTGAGCACGGCGAACTGGATCGCGCCGGCGGCGTCGAGCCGCTTGAGGGCCGTGGCGGTCGTCTTCTCGGGCTCCCGGCCCTTGATCTTCGATCCGCAGGAAGAGGGCACGCCTGCGCGGTAGTACATGTCCTTGTGCGCCATCGGCACGCCGTGCAGCGGCCCGCGCACGCGGCCCTGCGCGAGCTCGGCGTCGGCGAGGCGCGCCTGCTCGCGCGCGAGCTCCTCGTCGATGCGCAGGAAGGCGTTCAGCTCGGGTTGCACCGCTTTCGCGCGCGCGAGCACGGCGTCGAGCACTTCGACGCAGCCCAGCTGACGCGAGCGGATTCGCGCGGCGACCTCGGCGACCGTGAGAGCGTTCAATTCGCTCGCCATCACGCCTTCTCCCGCTCCAGCACGACGCGCAGGCCCGAGGGCTCGGCCTCGAACGGGAGCGACGCGTACGCCGGCGCCGCGGCCGCGAGCTGGGCGCTGAGCGCCGCGGCGATGAGCTTCGGGACATCCTCCGCCGGGGTCACGCCTTGCAGCGCGAGCGCTTCGGCGACGTAGGTTTCGCTGGCTTGTCCGATCATGGTTCTCCTCCCGATTGCCGTGCTGCCGCGCCCGATTCTATCGCCGGTGCCGGCACCGCCGGGCGCACTCCGTGGATCGCCGCCGACCGCTCGGCGAGCGGGTCCAACGCTTGCCACCCCTGCCCCCGCGGCCTAGAGTTGAGCGGCTCACGGCGCGGCTCGACGCCCAGAACGCCAATCCCGCGGTTGGCAAGGAACAAAAGGAGGCACCCATGGCGAAGCAGATCTTGTGCGCCTTTGGCGTCCACGTGGACGCGGTGGCCGGCTGGCTCGGCTCCTACGGCGGCGAGGACTCGCCCACGGACATCTCGCGCGGCATGTTCTCGGGCGAGGTGGGAACTCCGCGGCTCCTCAAGCTGTTCGAGAAGTACGGCATCAAGACGACGTGGTTCGTCCCGGGGCACTCCATGGAGACATTCCCCGCGCAGATGAAGGACGTCGCGCGCGCCGGACACGAGATCGGCCTCCACGGCTACACGCACGAGAACCCGATCGCGATGACCCCGGAGCAGGAGGAAGCGGTCCTCGACAAGTGCGTCGAGCTCGCGACGAACCTGTCGGGCAGGCCGCCGCGCGGCTATATCGCGCCGTGGTGGGAATTGAGCCCGTCGAGCGTCGAGCTGCTGCTGAAGAAAGGCATCAAGTACGACCAGAGCCTGATGCACGACGACTTCCTCCCGTATTACGTGCGCGTCGGGGACACCTGGACCAAGATCGACTATTCGAAGCACCCGCGCGAGTGGATGAAGCCGCTCAAGCGCGGCGACCGGGTAACCGAGTTGGTCGAGATTCCCGCGAGCTGGTACCTGGACGACTTGCCGCCGATGATGTTCATCAAGAACGCGCCGAACAGCTACGGGTTCGCCAACCCGCGCGATCTGGAGATCATGTGGCGCGACCAGTTCGACTGGGTCTATCGGGAGATGGACTACGCCGTCTATCCGGTGTCGATCCATCCTGACGTCTCCGGCCGGCCGCACGTGCTGCTCATGCTCGAGCGACTGTTCAACCACATCCTCGCCCATCCGGGCGCCCGGTTCTGCACGTTCGAGGAGATGGCGGATGACTTCCGCAGGCGGTCTCCGCATCCGGGCCGCTGATCCCTGATCGAGATGTGCGGGGTCTGCGCGATGCTCGCCGGCGCCCGGCGTGGCTTCGGCCGGGAGGCGAGTCTGTTCGCGCCGGCGGCGAGCGCGACCGAGGGACGGCAGGAGCGCTACAGGCGGCTGCGCCTGCTGAACCGGGTGCTGGGTCACTACCGCCTCACGCTCACGGATTTCGCCGGCTCCGGGTTCGTGCTTCGCGGCCCGACCGGGCGGAGCGAGCTCGTCGCGAGCGTCGCCGCCCTTTGGCCCGCGGTGGAGCGGCTCTCGGGGAAGGCGTGCGACCCGCTCGACCCTTGCCTTCTCGCCACTCTCGACGGTGGCATCCGACCGGACGGCGCCGCGTGACCGACGCCCGCGATCGCATCCCGGTCCACCTGCTCACCGGATTCCTCGGGAGCGGGAAGACCACGCTGCTGAATCGCCTGCTCCGCGAGCCGGGCGGGTCCGGGATCGCGGTGCTGGTCAACGAGCTCGGCGAGGTCGGTCTCGACCATGACCTGCTCGTTCGCATCGACGACGCCACGGTCGTGCTCGAGGGCGGATGCCTCTGCTGCACGATCCGGGACGATCTTGCGGGGGCCATGCGCGACCTGTATCGCCGGCGCGACCGCGGCGAGGTGCCGGCGTTCACGCGCCTCGTCATCGAGACGACGGGACTCGCCGACCCGGCGCCGATCCTCCACACGCTCGCGGTGGAGCCGGTGCTATGCCACCGCTTCCGGCTCGCCGGCGTCATCGCGACCGTCGACGCCCTGCACGCCGGATCGACGCTCGCGCGCCATCCGGAGTCGGTACGGCAGATCGCCGCGGCGGACCGACTGATCGTCACCAAGGACGACCTGTGCGAGCCCGAGGCGCTCGCGGCGCTCGAGTCGCGTCTCGAGCAGCTCAACCCCACGGCCGTCGTCGCTCGCGCGAACCGCGATGATCTCGACGCCGGCGCCTTGCTCGCGGACGCCGGCGAATCGGTGTCGCAGGACGGGGCACGCCGCTGGCTCGCCGACGCGGCGATCCACGCGGGGCGTCACGCCCATCGCAGCGCCGGCGCGACGCGCCACGGACGCGATTGCACGGCGGTCTGCCTCGTCCTCGACGAGCCCCTCGACTGGAGCGCTTTCGGCGTCTGGCTCACGATGCTCTTGCACCGCCATGGAACGCAGGTGCTGCGGGTAAAGGGACTTCTCAACGTGTCGGGACTCGGCGCGCCCGTACTCGTGCAGTGCGTCCAGCACACGATTCAGCCGCCCGTGCATCTCGACGCCTGGCCGAGCGGCGACCGACGCTCGCGTCTGGTCGTCATCGTGGAGAGCCTCGAGCGCGAGGCCCTGCTGCGTTCGCTCGGCGCGTTCAACGGTCTCGACGCCGGGATTCACGCCGCAGCTCCCGCGACCGTCGCCTGAGCGCCGCAGCGAGTCGTGTCCGCTTTCGCGGGCAAAAGGTTCAGAGTATTCTCGCCGCGCACCGAGCTGGCCCGGATAGCGATGGAGCGGGCGGGATCCGGGCGGGCGACTCAAGCTGCTAGCCGCTCGTTCCGCAACGCAGTATCGCCCCATGCGAGGGACGAAAAGACCAAAGGAGGGCCGGTTATGCTCACGAAAACGATCGCGCGATCCGTTTTGGCCGCCGCCGTTGCCGGAGGACTGGCGCTCGGCATCAGCGCCCCGTCCGCGGCGCAGGACAAGCCGGTACGCTGGCAGATGACGAGCGGCTACCCGAGCAGCATGGTGCAGCTCGGCACGCTCGGCGTGACGCTCACCAGGAAGCTCGCCCGAGTCTCGGGCGGCAACATCCAGCTCCGGTTCAACGAGCCCGGGACGCTGGTCCCGGCGCTGCAGTTGTTCGATGCGGTGTCGAACGGCTCGGTGGATGCCGGGTGGTCGAGCACGGGCCTCTACACCGGCAAGGACATCGCCTTCGCGATCTTTTCGGCGGTGCCGTTCGGACCCGAGGTGGGCGAATACCTGGCGTGGATGTACTACGGCGGCGGGCTGCAGATCTGGGACGAGCTGCACGCCAGGTACAACATCAAGGCGATCCCCTGCGGCGTCACGCCACCGGAGGCCTCCGGGTGGTTCCGCAAGGAAATCAAGAGCCTCGACGACCTGAAGGGCCTCAAGATGCGCTTCTTCGGGCTCGGTGCCCGCGCGGTGCAGAAGCTCGGCGTGCAGACCCAGCTGATCGCGGGCGGCGAGATCTTCCAGGCGCTCCAGCTCGGCACGATCGACGCCACCGAGTTCGCGATGCCGGCGGTCGATCTCAAGCTCGGCTTCTATCAGGTCGCCAAGCACTACTACTTCCCCGGCTGGCACCAGCCCGCCACGCTCTATCCGCTGTTCGTCCACAACAAGCGCTGGGCCGAGCTTTCGGATACGCAGAAGGCGCAGTTCGAGATGGTCTGCGGCGACAACATCCGCGAGGGGATCGCCGAGGGCGAGGCGCTGCAGTTCGCCGCGATGGAGGAGCTGAAGGCCAAGGGCGTCACGTTCCACAGGTGGCCGCCCGAGTTCATCGCCGCGTACGAGAAGGCGTGGAACGAAGTGGCGGCGGAAGAGGCCGCCAAGAGCCCGATGTTCAAGAAGGCATTCGAGTCCTTGACCGCGTTCCGCGCGAAGTACAAGGTGTGGCGCGACCTCGGCTATTACACGGCGCCCGCCAAGTAAGGCACTACTCGTAACCGAGCGTCGTCGACCCGCGTCGCGGGGACCTCGTCCGCCGAGGTTCCCGCGCCGTCGGGAAGCCGGCGCGTCGCGATCAAGGGGGGAAAACATGGTGCGCATGCTGGCGCTCGCGCAGTTCTTCGATCGCGTCTCCCGGGGAGCGGCAGCGATCGCGGTATGGCTGTTCTTCGTCCTCGTCGCCGTCATCTGCATCGACGTCGTCACGCGCAAGTTCAACCTGCCGATCCCCTTCCTCGATTCGACGCGGCTCCAAGAGCTGGAATGGCACATTCACGGCGCCTTGTTCCTGCTCTGCCTCGGTTACAGCTATCTGATGAACACTCACGTGCGCATCGACGTTCTCTCGACCCGCGCGGCGCCGCGCACGCGCGCCTGGATCGAGCTCCTCGGCTGCCTGTTCCTTGCGCTGCCGTTCTGCATCGTCCTCGTCGCGATCGGCTGGGACTTCTTCCAGCAGTCGTTCGCGCAAGGCGAACGGTCCGATGCGGCGACCGGCCTCGCCTATCGCTGGATCATCAAGGGCGTGATTCCGGTGGGGATCGTCCTGCTCCTCGCCGCCGTGATCGCGGTCGGCCTGCGCCAGATCGCGTTCCTGTTCGGACCGCCGGCGCCGCGGGACCAGGCGAAGCCCGTCTGACGGGTCCGCGCGACGCTCGCTCTCGCCGGAGATTAGGATGTTCTCGGTCGAGCTCCTGCTACCCGCGGTGATGTTCATCACCATGGGGTTCATGCTGTTCTCGGGCTATCCGGTGGCCTTCGTCCTGGGCGGTGTCGGGCTCGCTTTCGGCCTCGTCGGCTATGCCTTCGACCTCTTCCAGCTCCGTCAGTACTTCAATTTGCTGCCGCGCGTCTTCGGCGGCGTCGTCGCAAACCAGGTGTTGGTGGCGGTGCCGATGTTCATCCTGATGGGGACGGTGTTCGAGAAGAGCGGTGTCGCCGACGATCTGCTGCGCTGCTTGCAGGTGCTCCTGCGACGGGTCCCGGGCGGGCTGGCCATGTCGGTGACGCTCATGGGCACCATCATGGCCGCGACCACGGGGATCGTCGGCGCTTCGGTCGTCATGCTCACGCTGATCGCGCTGCCGACGATGCTCGAGTCCCGCTACGACAGGTCGCTCGCCACCGGCACGATCGCTTCGGCCGGGACGCTCGGCGTGCTCATCCCGCCGAGCATCATGCTGGTCGTGATGGGCGATCTGCTGCAGGTCCCGGTGGGCACGCTGTTCATGGCGGCGATCGTGCCCGGCCTGCTGCTGTCCGGGCTGTACCTCGCCTACATCGGCGCCGTGACTTTCCTCAAGCCGTCGCTCGCGCCGCCGCTGCCGAAGGAGACCGGACCGCAGGGCGCGGCCGAGCTGATGGCGATGGTCTTCCGCAGCTTCCTGCCGCCGGCGTTCCTGATCTTCATGGTTCTCGGATCCATCTATCTCGGCTGGGCGACGCCGACCGAGGCGTCGGGGGTCGGCTGCCTGGGCGCGCTCCTGCTCGCCGCGTGGAAGCGGCGCCTCGACCGGAAGACCGTCCACACCATCCTGCACACGTCTGCGCTCACGAACGCAATGGTCTTCCTGATCTTCCTGGGCGCGACCACGTTCTCCTACGTGTTCCGCGCGATCGGCGGCGATGACCTGATGACGTACGTGTTCAACCAGCTCGGCCTGGGACCGTGGGGGATCCTGATCTTCCTGATGGTGCTCGTCTTCCTCCTCGGGTTCTTCTTCGAGTGGATCGAGATCACCCTGATCGTGCTGCCGGTGTTCGTGCCGATCCTGCAGAAGGTCTCGTTCGGAGACCACCTCGTGGCGCCGATCGACTTCGTCCCATGGTTCGCCATCCTGTGCGCAGTGAACCTCCAGACGTCGTTCCTCACGCCGCCGTTCGGCTTCACCCTGTTCTATATGAAGGGCACGGTGCCGCCGAGCGTGACGATGAGCGACATCTACCGGGGAATCGTCCCCTTCGTCATGCTGCAGCTCACCGGGCTCGCGCTCTGCGTCGCGTTCCCGGGCATCGCCATGTGGCTGCCGCGGTACCTGGGGGCGCTCGGATAGCCTGACCAGGGCGCCGGCAGTGCGCGGAGCAGATCCCGGACCGCGCCCGGCCGCTGTGAGATGAACATGGTTCCCGAACTCCATCCCCAGTGGCGCGGCTTCGACCTCGCCCGGAGCCTCAAGGCGGATGCCGCCTTCGTCAACATGGACTCGCAGAACAGCATCCTTCGCTCCGACGGCTGCCTCGCCGCGGAGGGCATCTGGAAGCGCGCCCGCGCGCCGGGCGGAAGCCTGGAGAACACGCTGAAGCTCGCGCGCGCGTGCCGCGCCGCACGCTTGCCGTTCATGTGGCTGCGTTACGACCGCTTCATCGGTGAAAAGCAGCCGTGCAACCCGATGGACGAGGCGCAGTACCGCTTCTGGAACCGGGACTACAGGGGGGACTCGGAGCGCAAGGCGTGGGAGGCCGAGCTGGTCGACGAAGTGAAGGCGATCATGTCGCCGGACGACGTGACGCTCGTGTATCCGGCCTGGAGCATCTTCGTCGGCACGCCGGTCGTGCGCTGGCTCGCCATGTGGGGCACGCGCACCCTGATTCTCTCGGGGTATCACACCGACTGGTGCGTCGAGATGGCGGCGCGAAGCGGACGCGATCTCGGCTACATGGTGGTCGTGGTCGGCGACGCGTGCGGGTCCACCGAAGAGATGCACGACGCGGCGCTGCACCAGATCAACGAGTGCTACGCACCCGTGATCTCCACCGACACCGCGGTGCGCCTCGTCGGCGCGAGCGCCTAGCGCGCTCTCGCCGTGCCGGTCTGACGTTCAACGAACCATCCGGAGGAGCGAGCCATGAAGAAACCCTATCCCCGCGACATGGTCGGCTACGGCGGCAGCCCGCCGGACCCGAAGTGGCCCCGCGGTGCACGGATCGCGGTCAACTTCGTGCTGAATTACGAGGAGGGGTCCGAATACACCGTCGCGGAGGACAACGTCTCCGAGACCATCCTCACCGAAGCGCCGTTAGGGGGAAGCATGGGGCGGGGGAAGCGCGACCTTGCCATCGAATCGGTGTACGAGTACGGCAGCCGCGCGGGCTTCTGGCGCATCCATCGGATCTTCCAGGAGCGCGGCGTGCCGATGACGGTCTACGGCTGCGCGCTCGCGCTCGAGCGCAACCCTCCGGCGGCGAAGGCCATCGCCCAGGCGGGATACGACGTCTGTTGCCACGGTTACCGCTGGATCGAGCATTTCAAGCTCACGCGAGCGGAGGAGCGCAAGCAGATTCAGCTCGCCATCGAGTCGCTCAAAAGGAGCATGGGTGAACGACCGCTCGGTTGGTACTGCCGGTACGGCCCGAGCGTCAACACCCGCGAGCTGGTGGTCGAGGAAGGCGGTTTCCTGTACGACTCCGACTGCTACAACGACGACCTGCCTTACTGGGTCGAGGTGAAAAGCAAGCCGCACCTCGTCGTGCCCTACACCCTGGACAACAACGACACGAAGTATTGCGTCGCGCCGGGATTCGGCACCAGCGCGGACTTCTTCACCTATCTGAAGGACGCGTTCGACATGCTCTATGCCGAGGGCGAGACCTCACCCAAGATGATGTCGATCGGCATGCACTGCCGCGTCGTCGGCAAGGCGGGGCGAGCGGCGGGGCTCGCGCGCTTCATCGATTACGTCAAGGGCCAGGACCGCGTATGGATCACGCGTCGGATCGACATCGCACGCCATTGGCACGAGCACCATCGAGACCGGCGCGCGGCGCACCGCGAGCGGTGAACTCCCGGTAGTTCACGCCTTGGTCAGCGACTTCACGGTCGCGCCGGCCAAGGTGGCTTGCAGCTCGGCGAGGACCGACAGGGCGATCGACTCCGGGGAGTCCGCGCCGATGTCGAGGCCGACCGGCCCCTTCAGCCGGCCACGCAGCGACGCGCTCGTCTCCTCGAGCCCGGCGAGCAGGCGCTCCTTGCGCGCCCGCGGGCCCAGGACTCCGATGTAGCGCGCGCCCACGTCGCCGAGCTGCGAAAGATAGGTGCGATCGGTCACCAGGTGGTGGCTCATGACGATGATCGCGTCGAACTCGGCGAGCGGCACCGTTGCGGCGAGCGTGCGCGGGACCACGTGGATCGCGCGCTCGGCGCGTTCGAATCCCCCGCGCTCGAGGTACGCCGGGCGATGGTCCGCGACCGTCACGCGCCAGCCGAGATCAGCGGCCATGTTCACCAGCGGGACCGCGTCCAGCCCGGCGCCGAGGAGCAGCAGCTTGGGGACGGGCTTCAGGCGCGCGTACAGCACGCCGAGCCCGGACTCGTCCTTCGCGAAATGCGCTTCCCCGGAGCCGAGAAGGCGCTCGCTTTCCCCGGCGAGCCGGTCCGCGACCGCCGGATCGACGTTCCATGCTTCGCGCGCGCCGGCCTGCACGATCACGGTCGCGCCCGGCGCCACGCCCGGTCGCGCGCTCTCGATCACGGTCGCGACCGCGGCCGGACGATTGGCGAGCAGATGTCGCGCGATCGACGCGAACGGCTGGTAGTCCTGCGACGGCAGCAGCGGCTGCAGCAGGACCCTGATCAGGCCGTCGCAGCCGACACCGAGTCCGAACAGCTCGTCCGCCTCGCCGCGCATGTCGTAAGTGACCGGCGTCGCCTGCGCCTTCTCCACCACCGCTCGGGCGCGCTCCGCCAGGTCGCCCTCCAGGCAGCCGCCGCTCACCAGCCCTTGATACTGCCCGCTCGCGGCGATCAGGATGCGATGACCGGCCTTGCTGTACGTGGAGCCGATGGTCTCGTACACCGTTGCGAGGACCATCGGCTGACCATCGGCGCGCCACGCATCGAAGGTCTTGATGATCTGGTTCACGCTCATGTCAAAAGGATAGCACCGTACCCCGCGCGCTCCGGCGGGCGTAGGCGCCCCAGCATGCTGGGACGCTGCCCACCCGCGGCGCTGCCGCCGACGACCCGGACGGGCTCCGGGAATTGAAGATTCCGCTGGATGGCACGACAATCGAACGTTCGCACGTGTCGAGTTCGAGAGGAGGAAACATGCAACATCGGAACCTGGAGGAGCTGCTGCGGGCTGCCGGGAACCCCGTGGCCATGCTTCGCGATTCGCAGATCGGCGCCTATGTCTATCCGGTGGTCCCCGCGGAATTCTCGAACTGGCGCGACGAGCAGCGCGCCTGGCGAGAGACGGCCGTGCTCTTCGACCAGGCCCACCACATGGTGGAGCAGTACGTCGAAGGCCCGGATGCCATCAAGATGCTCTCCGCGCTCGCGATCAACAGCTTCGCGAACTTCCCGGTGAACCGCGCCAAGCAGTTCGTTCCGTGCAGCCACGGCGGCCACGTCATCGGCGACGGCATCCTCTTTCATCTGGAAGAGAACAAGCTGGTGTTCGTCGGGCGCGCGCCGGCCGCAAGCTGGATTCAGTTCCATGCCGAGACCGGCGGCTACAAGGTCAAGACGGAAAAGGACGACCGGTCGCCCTCCAACCCGCGCGGCAAGGCGGTCGTTCGCCGCAATTACCGCTTCCAGATCCAGGGGCCGAAAGCCCCCCAGGTGATCGAGCAGCTGCACGGGGGTGCGGTGCCGGACATCAAGTTCTTCAACCTGGGCGTCATCAACATCGCCGGGCGGAAGGTCCGCGCCCTGCGTCACGGCATGGCCGGCGCGCCCGGACTGGAGGTCTGGGGGCCGTACGAGGAACGCGAGGAGATCCGGGCCGCTATCGTCAACGCCGGCAAGGACTTCGGGCTCAAGGAGGTCGGCTCCAGGGCCTACGCCACCAACACGCTCGAGTCGGGATGGATTCCGTCGCCGCTTCCCGCGGTCTATACCGGCGAGCAGATGAAGGCCTACCGGCAGTGGCTGCCGGCGGCGAGCTACGAGGGCACGGGCTCGATCGGCGGCAGCTTCTATTCCGACAACATCGAAGACTATTACATGTCGCCCTACGAGCTCGGCTACGGGCCGTTCGTCAAGTTCGACCACGACTTCATCGGCCGCCAGGCCCTCGAGAAGATGGCCGGCAAGCCGCACCGGAAGAAGGTGACCCTCGCCTGGAACGCGGACGACGTCGTCAAGGTCTTCAGGTCGCTGTTCGAACGGGGAGAACACTACAAGTACATCGACCTGCCGCTGTCGAACTACACTTCGGCCTCGTACGACAAGGTGCTGAAGGGCGGGAAGACGGTCGGCGTGTCGATGTTCAGCGGCTACAGCTACAACGAGCGCTCGATGCTCTCGCTCGCCGTGGTGGATCCGGACGTCGAGCTCGGCGCCGAGGTGAAGCTCGTCTGGGGCGAAGAAGGCGGCGGCTCGAAGAAAACGACCGTCGAGCGCCACAAGCAGGTCGAGCTCCGCGCGATCGTGAGCCCCTGCCCCTACTCCGAGCTCGCCCGCACTTCGTACGCCGAGGGCTGGCGCACCAAGGCCACGGCCGCTTGAGTTGCCCAAGGGGGCGGGCCGCGACCGCCCGCCCCCGAAGCTCGCCGCGTCCGGCCTAGGCCGCCTGACGCTTGCGCCACGCGGCGGTGTTGTCCAGCGTGGCGAGCGGATTGGTCATGCCGGGATCGAACGGGATCGGCGTCTCGCCGGCGCGCACCTTGGCCGGCCATGCGGGGTCGGCGAGCGCGCCCTTGGCGATGGCGCAGAAGTCGCACTCGCCCTTGGCGAGAACCTCCTCGGCGAAGCCCGGATCGTGCAGCTTGCCGTTCGCGATCACCGTCAGCCCGGTGAACTTCTTCGCCAGCCCGGCGAGGCTCAGCCCCGAGTCGAACACCGGGTGGCAGCCGAGGTGCGCGCTCACGTGGATGAAGTCGACCCCCCCGCGCGCGCGAGCGCCGGAAAGACTACCTCCGCGTCCGCGACACCGCCAGGCCACGAGTACTCGAGGTCGTTCACCTTGGTCTGCGAGATGCGCACGCCCACCGGCACCCGCGGCGGCAGCGCGTCGCGCACGGCGCGCATGATCTCGGTGTGGAAGCGGATCCGGTTTTCGATCCGTCCGCCGTACTCGTCGGTGCGCAGGTTGGTATAGGTGGTGAGGAACTGGTCCGGGAGGTAGCCGTTGGCGCCGTGCACCTCGATCCCGTCGAAGCCGGCGGCGATGGCGCGCCGGGCGGCGGCGACGAAGGCCGCGATCACCCGCTTCATCTCGTCGCGAGTGATCTCGCGCGGCACCTCGAACGGACCGCTGCCGGCGTAGCGGGAGATCTGCTCGCCCTTGGGCCGCACCGCCGAGGGCGCGATCGACCCCTCGACCCAGTGGTTGCCCTGGTTCACCCCGCCGGCGTGGAAGAGCTGCAGGAAGATCGGCGCGCCGAGGCGGTGGCAGGCTTCGGCCACCGCCCGCCAGGCGCCGCGCTGGGCGTCGTTGGCGATGCCCGGCTGGTTGACGTAGCCCTGGCTGTAGGCCTCGTCGATGTACACCGCCTCGGTGTACACCAGACCCCAGCCGTTGCGCGCGTACTCGGCGTAGTAGTCCGCCATCTTCGGCGTCGCGACGCCCTCGCGGGTCGCGCTGGTGCGCGTCATCGGCGACACGATCGCCTGGTTCCGGAGCGCGACCGCGCCGATCCGGCCCGGCGAGTAGAGGTGCGGGAAGCGCGTCGCGCCCGGCGCGCCCGCCGCGTCAAAGGATGCGGTCAACGATTCCTCCTTCGGCGACGGATCCGGAGTTTACCGGACGCGGTCAGGCGAGCTTCGGGCCGATCTCATCGACCATTTCTAAGCACGAATGGCGCCGGTCGCGACATGGGGACGCGCGAAGTATGCTTCGCCGGTCCGGAACGATGCCCAGGGAGCGGCCGTCATGAAGCTGCGGTGGCTTGCGCTTGCCTTTCTCTACGTCTCGTGCGCCCCGTCGCCCAGCGCCGCGAGAGACGCGCGGATCGCCGTCGCGCGGGTGGGCGACGTCACGCGCATCGCTTGCACCCGCCGCGACGGCATCACGTTCACGCTGCGCACGCGCGCCGCGTGCAGGGTCGCGCGCGACGGCAACTGCGCGATCCGGCGACCGCAGGGCGGGCTGCGATCGAGCGGGTGCGGACCGCGGGCTCGCGCCGCCCGGCGCGCGGCAAAGGCCGCGCCGCCGCGCCGTGGCATTCGGCGATGACCTCGGCTCCGCGGACCGTGCGCGCGGCCGCGCTCGCGCCCTTCGGCGTGCGCAGCTTCCGCTTCCAGTGGCCGGCGGACCTCGCCACCTCCTGGGCCTTCGAGATGGAGGCGCTGATCCTCGGCTGGTACGTGCTCGCCACCACCGGGTCGGTGCAGCAGCTGGTCGCCTTTGGCGCGCTCGCGTGGCTCGGTTCGCTGTTCTCGCCGTTCTTCGGCGTGTGGGGCGACCGCCTCGGCCATCGCACCCTGCTGTGCGTCACGCGCGGGGTCTACGCGCTGCTCGCGGCGGCCCTGACGGGGCTCACGCTGAGCGGCGCGTTGGCGCCGTGGCACGTGTTCGCGATCGCGGCCATCGCCGGGCTGATGAAGCCGTCCGACATGGTGATGCGGCACGCGCTGGTGGCGCAGACCATGCGGCCCGACGTGCTGCTCGGAGCGCTCGGCGTCTCGCGCACCACGTCGGACACGGCGCGCGTCGCGGGCGCGATCGCCGGCACCGGCGGCGTGGCGCTCATCGGCATGGGGCCGGCGTACGCGGTGGTCACCGCGATCTACGTCGCGGCATTCGTCCTCTCGCTCGGCGTCGCCCCCGCCCGGCCGCGCGCACGGGAGATCGCGCCGGGCGCAGCCGAGCCGCATCCGATCGCGGACCTGAAGCGGGCGTTCGCCTACGTCTGGAGGAAGCCCGAGCTCCTCGGGGCGTTCAGCGTCGCGTTCCTCGTCAACCTGCTCGCGTTTCCGTTCGTCATCGGCCTGTTGCCGTACGTGGCGAGGGAGGTCTACGTGATCGGGCAGTCCGGCCTGGGGTATCTGGCGGGCGCGTTCGCCGCGGGCGCGCTGGCGGGCTCGCTCGCGGTGGGGGCGAACCGGCTGCCGCTGCGCGCCGCCCGGGCGATGCTGCTCGGCGCGGCCGCGTGGTTCGTCGCGATCCTCGCGTTCGGGCAAACCCGGACGCTGGCGCTGGGGCTCCCGCTGCTCTTCGTCGCCGGTGTCGTGCAGAGCTTCTGCCTTACGCCCCTGGCAGCGGTGATGTTGCGGTCATCGGAGGAGGAGATGCGCGGGCGGGTGATGGGGATGCGCATGCTCGCGATCTGGGGGCTGCCGCTCGGGCTGCTCGCCGCCGGGCCGGCCATCGCGAGTTTCGGCTTCGCCGCCACGACCGTCCTTTACGCGGGCCTGGGGCTGGCGGCGACGTTCGCGACCGGCTACCGCTGGCGCCGCGCGCTCTGGCACCGCCTGGCAGCGGCCAACGCGAACACCTAAAGTAGAAGCAGGTCGCCGCGCGACATCCGGATCGAACTTTCCTCCTTCCGCGACGGCTCCGGAGTTTACCGGACGCGGTCAAGCGAGCTTCGGGCCGATCTCCTCCGCGAAAAGCCGCAGCGAGCGCATGGCGTGCTCGGGCGCCATGTCGCCGAAGGAAAAGACGCACAGGAGGTAGTTGATCCCGGTGGCGTGGACGAGCCCCTGGAGCTGCTCGAGCACGGTCCGCGGCGTTCCGGCGACGAGCGGCAGCACCGAGTCGGGCGCGTACGGCTCGGTCCGCTGCGAATCGGGCCGGCCGAGCTTGCGCGTCAGGTGGTGCATGTGGCCCGCGAACTTCGCGTACGCCGCGAGCCCGACGCGTCGCGCTTCGGCCTCGGTCTCGGCGACGACCACGTGCTGCGCCCGCGCGAGAAAGGGCCGCGCGACGTGCGCATTGTGCCGTCCGGGCTCGCCGCGATGGCGCTCCCAGATCTCCCGGTAGCGGTCGAACAGCGGCTTGCAGGCCGCGACCGGGGCGAGCAGCGCGGTGTGATAGCCGTGCCTGGCGGTGAACTCGATCGAGTCCCGGTTCGAGCTCGGGAACCACAGCGGCGGCCAGGGCTTCTGCACCGGCTGGTTGTGGAGCTCGACCTGCTCGCCGCGATAGTCGAGGAGATTCGTGCCGCACGCCGCGAAGAAGACGTCCAGCGTCGCGCGGTACTTCTGCCGCGACTGCTCGATGTCGGCCATGCCGAAGATCTTCGACTCGATCGGCGACACGCCGCGGCCCACGCCGAGCTCGAGGCGCCCGCCCGACAGCTGGTCGAGCATGCACACCTCGTTGTAGAAGCGGTACGGGTCGTACCACGGCAGGCAGAAGGTCAGCGCCCCCGCCCGCAGTCGCTGCGTCCGCTGGAACAGCGCCGAAAGCAGCACGCTCGGCGAAGCGTCAATGGAGAGCGGCGTGCCCTGGTGCTCCGCGACGAGAAAGGCGTGGAAGCCCGCCCGGTCGGCCGCGGCCGCGAGCTCGAGCTTGTGCGCGTACACCTCCCCGGGCGTGCGCCCGTCCGACGCCTCGACCCAGTCGAAGATTCCGACCTGCAGCATCCCGCGGACGCCATCGCTCCCGACGCACGAGGGGCCGATGGTAGCGTGAAGGGGGTCAGGCCGGTCGCGCGCGCAGCGGCGCGGTGAGCGCCATCCCCGCGATCATGCCCGCGGCCATGCCGCCGATCATGCCGACGAAAGCGGAAAGGCCGAAGCGCAGGCCCAGCAGCGGCGCGAGCTCGGCGCCGGCGACCATCGCCCCGAGCATCGCGACCAGGCATGCACCGTCCGCGGCGATGCCCGCCAGAGCGACGCGCAGCGTCGGGCGTGGCCTACCCCGCGCCGCCGCCCAGTGCGTCCCCGCCAACGCGATGAGCGCGCCCACCAGCATCAGGACGTGCGTCGCCGGCAGGAGCGTCCAGTGCACGGCGACGCGCGCAAGGAGGCCGGGGGTTGCGAGGCACAGGCTCGCCAGGATCGCCGGCGGCGTGGACGCGCAGTCGATCGCCAAGCCGATCCCCATGCCGACCAGGCAGAGGAGCAACATGGACCGCGGCGCAGGATCGCGCCGCACCGGCCACCGGAACCCGGGCGCGGCCCGAGCGGGCATGGCCATCGCGGTCACTCATCGACCAGCGCGATCTCGCCGATCAGCGGCTGGGCCGCAGCGCTCGGCTCGCCGGCCGGCGCGATCGTCACGCTCGGCGGATCGTCGAGCTCGCCCGCGGCGCGCAGCCGCTGCACGAGCTCGGTCACGTCGAAGCGCGCCGTGCGTCCGACGAACGCCCCGGCGTGGCCCGGGAGCGGGACGGCATCGAAGAAGCTGAGCGGGCCCACGTAGTAGCGCTGCGCCGCGCTGCCCGAGGTGCCGGGCGGAAGCGACAGATAGACGTGGTAGATCACTCCGGGCTGCACGTTGGCCCGGTAGTTGCGCAGCACCAGCGAGACGCGCCGCGGCCGTCCCGTCGCTTCGCCCGGCTCGACGCCTTCCCGCGTCTCGCTGCGAAGGTTGACCTTGATGGCGTTGCCGCCGAGCGGGATGCCACCCGCCGGCGCTGCGAACTTGCGCGAGCCCATTGCCCGTCTCCTTTGCGATGCCGGCTCCTCGGCTTCCTCCATCTCCGCCGCCGACGGGCGCGGGACGGTCTCGAACCGGTCGTAGCCGTAACCGAGCCCGGCAGTGCCGGCGAAATCGCGGGTCGTCGCGCTGATGGCCCGGCCGTTCTCGTCGGCGAACGGGAAGCTGCGCTCGAGCCAGCTGCGGTCCGTGGGGTTCCGCCGCCCGGCGGCGTTCCAGCTCGCCCAGATGCGATCGATGTTGCAATGATGCAGCCAGAAGATCGGATCCTGCGCGGCCCAGGGCACGGTCCCCATCCCGCGCGTGCCGTTGCCGACCAGGCCGTGCACGATGCCGTGCGGCCGACCGTCCAGGAAGTCGTTGAAGCCGGGCGCGCTGTTGGCGGCGCCGTAGTTCGGCAGCGCGAGCGCCGCGGCCGCGCTCAGCGTGCCGGCCGGCGAGCCCTGGTCGATCGGACGCCCCTGGTTGGGGCCCGGATTGCGCTCGGCGCTGAAGAGCGGGCTGCGGGGATTCCGGAGCAGCGCGGGGAGCGCCGTCGAGCCGCTCGTGTAGTTCCAGTACGGCAGCGTGAAGGTGTCGTCCGCGAGCACCCTGCGGCAGATGCGCTCGAAGTAGTACAGATACATCCGGTGCCACGGCAGGAAGAAGAGCTCGTCGGTGGCGGCGAAGTTGCCGTGCGCCCGGCACGTGTTCCACATGCGGTCGGCGAGCGCGCGCGCCGGCGATGCCCCCGCGCCGAACACCTCGGTCAACGCCTGCTCCTTGGTGCGGTCCGAGCGGATCCAGTGCGTGTACCACTGGAAGGTCCAACTCGACGGATTGCTGGGCGGCAGCGCCTTCATCCGGCGCACCGCTTCCTCGTATCGCTGCAGCATCGTCTGGCCCTGCGGGGTCTCGACGCTGTAGCGGACGAGCACACGCGGCGTCGGAGGAACGGGTCGGGGCGTCGGGCGGGGCGGAGGCGTGGGCCGGACGGGCTCGGCGTAGCAGACTTCGACCCGGCGATTGGCGGGACCGCCGCCCGGGATCTGGCGGGCTTCGCCTTCCGAGCGGACGTCGAAGCGGATGCGGGCCGACGCGCCGGGCCGCAGCCGCTCGATCGCCCCGCGCACGGCGGTCGCCACGGACTGCGCGCGGCGCTCGCCCAGCATGCGGTTGTAGGACGCCGTGCCCTCCGGGCTCGCGTAGCCGGTCGCCGTCACGCCGGTCGACCCGGTGGCCAGGACGCGCTGCGCGAGCTCGCCGACGATCGGGGCGTGCGCCGCGGTCAGCGCGCTGCTGTCGTAGCCGAACCGGTCCAGGATCCGGCAGGTGCCGTAGGCGCGCGTGCCCGGCGGCTCGGGTACGTAACCCGGCGGCGGCGGGGGCGTGTATGGTGGCCGCTCGGGGACGTACGGCGGCGGCGCGGGTTTGTATGGCGGCCGCTCGGGCACGTAGGGCGGCGGCGGGGGCGTGTACGGTGGCCGCTCGGGGACGTACGGCGGCGGCGCGGGTTTGTATGGCGGCCGCTCGGGCACGTAGGGCGGCGGCGGGGGCGTATACGGTGGCCGCTCGGGCGGCGCCGGCGTGTAGGGCGGCCGCTCCGGAACGTAAGGCGGTGGCGCAGGTTGGTACGGCCGGGGAGCCGGGCGCGGAGGCGCATAGGCCGGTGGCGTCGGCGGAATGCCGGCGTAGTACTCCGTGCGCAAGGCTTGCAGCGTCTGCGGTCCAACGACGCCATCCACTTGCAAGCCGCGCGCGGACTGATAGCGGCGCACCGCGTCGCGCGTGGCGGGGCCGAACACGCCGTCCACCACCAGCCCCGCGCCGATCGCGCGATTCAAGGCGGTCTGCAGCCAGCGGACCTGGTTGGCGTCGGCCGCCGCCGATTCCGCCTCCACGTCCTCGGACGACTCGGCGCGCGGACGGATGACCAGCGTGTCGGGCAGCACGCTGCCGTCGGCGCGGCTCACTCGCCGCGCGAAGCGATCCGCTCCGCGCCGCGCCGGCGCGCCCGGTTCGACGACGTGCGCATAGAGCCCCGGCGACGGCGCCTCGACCCGGAGGCCGTGCGCGTGCGCCTGGCGCTCGCCGTAGAGCTGCGGATGCGCGACCAGGGCCACGTGCGCGAACCCGCGGTCGCCGCGGCGGATGAGGATGTCGCCCGACTGCAGCGCGGCGATCAGCGGCCGGCCCGGCCGGCCGATGACCGCAAAGAGGCGATCCATCTCATGGCGGCGCACCGGCGTGCTGCGCCCGGTGAGGTCGTCGAACAGCGAGCGCGCGGTGCATCCGGTCGGCCACGCCCGGCCGGTCGCGGTCAGGCTCTGCGCGAGGAACTCGGTCGCATCCGCAGCGCCGCCCTCGATCGCCGACTCCGCGGCGTCCACCGGATGCGGCAGATCGTGGTCCGCCGACGCCTGCTCCGACGCCTCGTGCGCGTCGTGCGCCGCCGGCAGCGGTGACGGAACCACCTGGATCAGCGGCTCGTCCGCAGCGTCGGTCGACACGAGCTCGACGGCCGACTCGAGCCCCGCCAGGGGCGAAGGCACGACCTGGACCACCGGCTCGGCGTCGCGCTCGATCGCGGGCGCAAGGGACTGGGCCGTCGCGGCGGAATCGGTCGCGACGGTGGCGTGACAGCAGGGGCACGTCGCGCACTCGTTGCTCGCGCAATGCTCGCAGGTCTGGCAAGCGTCTCCGCAACACTCGGGGGAATGCATGGCGATCTCCTTTTCGGACTCTGGGACGATGGCTGGGACGGCCGCCTCGGCGGCGGCGTGTTTGGCGCGGGCAACTTCCGCATGCGTGTCGGTTTCCGCGGCGGCACGCTCCGCGTCGCGGCTCGGTCCGCCTGCCGCGGCGCGCGCGACGGCGATTTCGGCCGCGCGCTGCACCGCGGCCGCGGTGTCGAGCGCGCCGAAGCCGACGCGATGCCGGTCGCGGGGGTCGGCGCTGGACACCGCACGCAACGTCTCGAAGAGCGCGCGCCGGATCTCGACGATCCCCAGGCGCCCGGCCGCTTCGAGCATCAGCGCGATCGTGCCGCTGACGTGCGGCGCGGCCATGCTCGTTCCGCTCATGCGCGTCAGGAGCGGCGCCGTTCCTTCCTTGGGGTGCGACCGGGCCGCGAGCACGCGCACCCCGGGCGCGAGCACGAGCGGCCGCACGCGGCCGTCGCGCGTGGGCCCGGAGCTCGAGAACGGCGCGAGCGGATGGTCCGGATCGTGGCCGTCGTACGCGCCGACGACGATGGTCTGCAGGCCGTTGCAGATGCTGCCGGTGGTGGCGGTGTGCTCGGCGTGCGCCGGCGTGAACCGCGCCTGGCACACGTTGCAGCCCGGGTCGCGCTCGACCCAGGCGTGATACCGGCCGTCCGACACGTCCTCGCCGTGCAGCGCGATCCGCCAGGTGCCGGGCACGGCGTTCGGGTACTGGAACAGATTGATGTGGTGGTCGCCGTTGTTGGGATCGCGCGCGCGGTGATAGATCGTCCCGACGCGGGTCCCGTCGATCACGATCGGCGCCTTCGCGTTCTGCGCGACCCGCGCGACCGTTCGGCCGTCGGGTGCGATCAGCTCCGCGCGGAAGACGTCGGCGCCCGGGTACCACACCTCCAGCTCGTTCGGCGTGCGGTCGCCGCGGCTCACCTCGAACTCGAGCTCGTCGGTCTCGCCGTTCCGGAGCTGCCCGCAGCTGTGCACGTCGCGCGCGAAGTAGTTGCCGGTGCTCTGGACCGCTGCGGTGCCGTCGCGCGAGCGCACCAGCCAGTCGAGCGCCTGCTCGATGAGCGTCGTGCCGTCGTGCGGTCCGGCGTGCCGCCCGATGCTCATGTTGATCACCAGCGGCCGGTCGCCGGCCTCCGCGACGATGAAATCGATCGCCTCGAGCAGGTTGCCGGAATCGCCGAGCGGGCCGTTCTTCTCCCATCCGGGCTGCCCGAGATGAACGAAGACGAGATCGGCCTCGGGCGCGATCCCCGCCGGGCCGCCGCCGCGGCCGTTGCCGGCCGCGATGCTCAGCACGTGCGTGCCGTGCGCGCCGGGCCCCGGGTCGGAGCGGCTCGGGTGGTAGCCGGCGGCCGCGTAGGGATCGTCGGCCCTGATCGCCTTGGTGAGCTCGGTCCGGCGCAGCACGCGCCCGTAGCCGTAGCGGTTGCCGTCGCTCGTCGTCGAGCGTTGGTCCCAGAGCGCGAGCAGCCGCGAATCGCCGTTCGCGGCGACGACGTCGGGATGGGCGAAATCGCAGCCGAAATCGACCACCCCGATCACCGTGCCGCGCCCGGTCTCGCTCAACCCCTCGGGGCGGCGCCGGTCGGTGTCCGCGACCGCGACGTTCTCGGCGTCCTGCTCGTCGACGAACGCCCCGTACTCGGAGACCAGCCAGCGCGGCGCCTTGACGCTGGCGATCGCGGGATGGCCGTAGATCTGCCAGATCTGCGACCGCGCGATGCGCGCGGTCGCGATCGGCCCGAGCCGGGCGACGATCCGCAGCCCGGGGGGCACCGCAGCGGGCTCGCGCAGCCGGACGACGATCGCCACCTCGTCGGTGGCCTCGCCCGCGTCGAGCAGCTCCTGCAACGCGGGATCCACGGCACACTCCCAGGATGCCTGGCGCGGAGCGGGCCGCCGGTCACGCCATGGAGCGACGCGCCGGCGGCCCGCGAACCCCGCCGCTTATCCGAGCCGGGAGATCGGGGTCACGCCCCCATCCCTCGGACCCGAGGTCGTGCCGGCGTCGTCCGCCGGCTCCGACGGTTTGGGCGCGGGCGGGGGCACGCGCGAGAGCGCCACCTGCCTCGCGAGCAGCACTCCGGCCGGGGTGAGGCCGAGGCCCATCACCACGACCGCCACGGCGTTCTTGCCCGCGTCGTCGGCGACGCCCACGCGCTCCGCGAGCGTGCGTCCCAGCAGGAAGTTCATTGCAATCGTTGCCATCGCAACCTCCAACAGTAGGCGAACGGGTGGCTAGTTCTTGTTCTGCATCGCCATGACGAGGGCGATCATCATGATGCCGCTGCTGTCGCCGCCGAACATGCCGCCGCCGGATCCGCTGTTGCCGCTCGAGCCGCCGAACGAGCCGCTGAAGAGCAGCAGCGGCAGGATGCGCGACATGTTGTCGCCGGTGTCGACCACCACCTTGTCGCCGGCGTTGATGGTGCCGCCGACCGTGCTGGTGACGGTGCGGGTCGACTGGGTGGTGAGCAACGGCATCAGCATCGCCATGTTGCGCACGTCGTTGATGCCGCCCTGGAGCTTGGTGACGTCGGTGCGCAGCTTGGTCTGTTCGCCGGACAGCGTGTTCACGCGACCCTCGATGGACTTGATCGCCGTGGAGTTCGTGACGATCTTCGAGTCCAGCCGGTTGGCGGTCGCGGTGAGCTCGGCCCGGGTCGCGTAGCCCGGGGCGGGACGCGGCGGGACGGCGCCGCCGCGACGCGCGGTGCGCACCGGGGCGCGGCGCCGGCGCGCCTCCTCGAACTCGTCGCTTTCACCGGGCTCGTACAGCTCGTCGCTTTCCAGGATCTCTTCCAACTCGTAGGGGTTGTAGCTCAGCATGATTCATCTCCTTCAGCTGTGGTCAGGTTGCGTCGAAGTCCGCGACGCGACGGCGGGCTCCACCGGTGCGGCGAAGAACCGCATGCGAAGCTCGGGATCGGGAGCGAACCGCCCGGGCCGGCCGCGTCCGCGGCAGCTGCGGCAGTTCGTGTCCTCGCCCCAGCACGACCCGCAGGCGCCGAAGGCGGCGGCGAGGTCGGCGAGGAAGGCGTGCGCGGCTTCGAGATCGGCCGAGAGCCGGCGCACGGCGCGCTCGAGCCGGGCCTCGCGCGCGGCGCGCTGCGCGAGCTCCTCCTGCAGCGCCTGGAGCTCGGCGTGCCGCGGGTCGATGTCCGGCTCCTGCTGCGCGGCCTGGCGGCGCGCCGCGAGAAGCTGCGCGAGCCAGGCGAGGTTCGGATTGGTGCGGACGAAGTCGTTCAGCAGCCCGTCCATGGTAGGCATGGCCGGTTGCCCGAGGTCGCCGATCACGGCGGCTGGCGAGGTCGCGTCAAGCATGGGATTCGTCCTGTTCGTCGTGTTCGGACCAGTGCAGCTCGGTGGCCATCAGCCACGCGTCGTAGGCGGCGTCGGCGGCGCTGTACTCCGGCTCGGTCCACTCGTGGACGTGCGCGGCGTGCGCCGCGCGGTGTTCGGCGACGGGCGGCGTGCGCGCGAAGAGCTCGAGGAGCGCATCGGCGCGCTCGTCCGAATTGGCCGGATCGATGGCGAGCTCGCCGTCGGCTGCGTAGAAGTACGCGGGCAGATGCTCGGCGGCGCTTTCGGCTTCGCCCGCCGCGCGGCCCGCGAGGTTGCCGAGGGCGCCGAGGATCGACTGGACACCCACCGGCTGGCCGCCGACCATCACGTTCGGCCGTCCGTACTGCCCGAGGGTCGCCGCCGTCAGCGCCCGGACGGTCTCGGGTCGCGAGAGCAATCCGAGCAGCGCATTGGCGTTGCCGCCGCGATTGCCGGCGAGCGCTGTGGCGAATTGCGGTGCGATCGCGCCGGCGGCCTGGCCGATTGCGCCGGCGACGCCACCCTGCCGCTGCAAGGCGCCGATCGCCGTGCCCGCGAGATTGCCGATGGCGCCGGGCATTCCGCCGCCGGGCAGCGCGCCCAGCGCGCCGCCGGCGATCTGGCGCAGCGCGCCCGCGGTCGCGCCGCGGCCGCCGAGCGCGCCCAGCGCGACGTTGGCAAGGTTCCCGAGCGCGCCGCCGCCGGTAAAGCTCGAGGCGAGCCGACCGGCGCCGCCGATCGCGCCGCCGATCCCGCGCAGGGTGGGGTTCCGCGACTGCGACAGCGCGCTGCCCGCTCCGCCCGCGACCGCGCCGGCGATCGCGCCGAACGGCCCGCCGAACGACGCTCCGGTCAGCGCGCCCTGCGCGATCCCGGGAAGCGTGCGGGCGACGACCGGCGCGGCCTGCTGCGCGAAGTTGCCGACGCCGCGGGCCACGTTCTGGAAGCCGCGGCCGACGTCCCGCCAGAAGGATTCGATGTCCTCCGCGGTGACGCCCGGGCCGTAGACCTCGGCGACGATGGCGTCGAGCCGCTCGTCGGAGAGCTCGACGTAGTCGGCGGCGAGGCTCTCCCGCAATCTCGGGTAGGCGGTCTGGGTCACATACATGGCGCGTGTCCTTTCAATCTGTCGCCGGGTGGTTGCGCGGTGGGCTGCGCATCTAGCGAGGGCTCGGTGCGCGAGAACCGCACGAGAACGGTGCCGCCGGGGATCCGATCGACGAGCCCGACGAGGTCCGCGGCGCTGGTGAACGACCCGAGCTGCCGGCCGCGCAGCGTGCTGAGCGTGCCGCGCCAGATCGAGGCGGCGTCATGGCCGTCGCGCGCCTCTTTCCAGAGCCGCACGAGAAAGGCATGCGCGCCTGCCGCTTCGGCGTCGACGCCGTCTCCGGCGCGCCGGCACTCGCGACCCGCGGGTCTGCGGACTGTCCCATTCGTGTTCCGTGGCATCTGCAAACGCTCAGAGGTTCTGAACGTGGACCCGACTTTGCGGGCCGCCGATCACCGCGCTGTCACCGCGCCTCTCACCGGCGTGTCACCGAATGCAACCGGGATGAACCGGCGCGCAGAATCGCCGCGGGCGATCCGCCCGCAACGGCTGGCTCTGCGGTGGAAAGAGGGGTTGTTCGCGGGCCGCGCGGCGGCTCGCTCGCGCTCAGGCCGAGAACGGCCGGCCTAGGCCGTTACACCGAGCGGCTGGACTCGAGCGCCTGCGCGGCGAGCGCATCGAGCGCCTGATCGAGCTGCCGCTGGGACGCGACCAGCACTCTGCGCACCCGGTTGATGCGCCGACGCAGGTGGTCGAGCGCGGGCGCAGTCGAAGGCTGCGGTGTCGCGGAGCGCGAGACCGTCTTGGACACGAGCTCCCGATAGAGCTGCCGGGTTTCAGCCATCGGCGCGACCCCGAGGTCCTCGGACAGCGCGCGCTCGCAATGGCGGTACTGCGCGATCGCGGAGGCGCGGTTCCCGGTGTTCGCGTGGGCGAGCATCAGGAGGCGATGCACGTCCTCGCGCAGCGGCTCCTGGCCGCTCAGGCACCGGCCCCAATGCAGCACCTGGCGCCACTGGGAAGCGAGGGCATGGGCGGCCACGAGCTTGTACAGCCCGTCGCAGTAGAGATTGCGCAGCCGCTGGCGCTCGAGCCAGGCCCATTCCTGCTCCATCCCGGCGAGGTAGTCGCCGCGATACAGCCGCACGCCGCGCTCCAGCCGGGCGAGGTCGTCGCGCGTCAACGTTTCCGGCTTGCGCCGGACGAGCGGCGCGACCCGCAATTCGAGCGCGACCGAATCCACCCACAGCGTGGCCAGATTGAACGACACATCGTCGGCGCCGTGGAAGGCGAGCAGATCGGCGGCCGCCCCGGTCGATCGTTTCAAGCGCCAGAGCGCGGTCGACAGGCAGCGGCGCGCCTGCTCGACCTTGTGGTCGGCCCAGAGGGTCTCGGCGAGCTCGAGGCGCGGGACCCGACGTTGGCGGTTGGTGAGCAGATACCCGAGGATGAGACGGCAGGATCCCGCGATCGGCAGCCTGCGCCCGCGGGGCGCAGCGACGCTCAGACCTCCCAAAGCTTCTACCCGCAGACGTGACATGGGTCCGGTGACGACCTGCAAAACTCGGAGGCGCTCCGGTGCCGGAACGCGCGCTCACCATAGGGCGACCGCGAAACCGCGGCAATCCGCCGGACGGGCTAGCGGTATGGCCTAACCCCGCGTCGGCCGGCGCGCCGCTTCCTGCGGAACCGTATGAACTTCGGATGAGAGAACAGCGCGGCCGAGACAGCGAGCGCGCCAGCGCTCGAACTTGCGCCGGCGGAAGCTGCGTCGGTGCGCGATCCGCTCCGGTCACTAGCGATCGATCGTCCCCATCATCCAGGCGCCGTAGCGCTCGCCTTTGACCGAGCCGGCCGGCGCCGCCGCCTCCAGTTGGGCGACCTCCGCCGGAGAGAGAGCGATCTCGGCGGCCTGGAGGTTCTCGGCGAGCCGCGCCTCGCTCCGCGTGCCGGGGATCGGCACGATGTCCGGGCCCTTCGCCAGCACCCAGGCGATGGCGAGCTGCGCGGCGGTCGCGCCCTTGGCGCGCGCGAGCTCGCCTATCCGGCGCGTGATTTCGCGGTTCTCGGCGATGTTCCCGGCGTCGAACCGCGGCATCGTCCGGCGCACGTCGTTCTGCTCCAGCTCGGCCGGGGCGGTGACCGTGCCCGTGAGGAAGCCGCGGCCGAGCGGGCTGTAGGCGACGTAGCCCACACCCAGCTCGCGGCACACGGGCAGCACGACGCTCACGTCCTGTCGGCTCCACAGCGAGAGCTCCGACTGCACCGCAGTGATCGGATGAACCTTGTGGGCGCGGCGCAGCGTCGCAGGTCCCACTTCCGAGAGTCCGAGCAGGCGCACTTTGCCGGCCCTGACGAGCTCGGCCATCGCGCCGACCGTGTCCTCGATCGGCACCGTCTTGTCGAGCCGGTGCTGGTAGTAGAGGTCGATCGTCTCGATCCCGAGCCGTTTGAGGGAAGCCTCGCAGGCTTCGCGCACGTACTGCGGCGTGCCGCAGACGGTGCGCGAGCCGTCGGGCTTCCTCACCTGGCCGAACTTGGTGGCGACGATCACCTTGTCGCGGATGCCCTGCAGCGCCCTGCCGACGAGCGTCTCGTTGTGGAACGGGCCGTACGCATCGGCGGTGTCGAGCATCGTGACGCCGAGCTCGACCGCTTTCCGGATGACCGCGATCGACTGCGCGTCGTCGGCGGCGCCGTAGACGCCGCTGAGTCCGAAGCATCCGTAGCCGATCTCCGCGACGGCCAGCCGGCCGCCCAACGTCCGCTGCTTCATTCGCTGCCTCCTCGGGCGGGTTGGAACCCGTTTACGGCGTCAGTATAGTGAGCGCCGAGCGCGACGCGGGGGCCTCCGACCCCGCACGGCAAAGCTCGTCGCGTTTATTTTCCTGCCGGCCCCAAGGCGCGCACGAGGCCCTGCTGCTTCTCGGACTGCCTCATCTCCCTGGCCAGCTCGAGCGGGGATTTGCCCGCGCTGTCCCTCGCGTTCGGATCGCCGCCGTTGGCGACGAGGAGCGCGACGATCTCGTCGTCGGTCCACCCCGTGCCCTGTCTCGTCGCCGCGCGCAGCGCGACGTGGAGAAGCGTCTGTCCGGCGTTGTCGCGCAGGTTGGGGTCGGCGCCGCTCTTCAGGAGCAGCGCGACGACCGCAGGGCTGACCGGGTACCTCCTTTTCTTCTCGCACTCATCGTCGCTCTCGAACCGCGAGCACGCCCTCAGGTACAGGTGGAGGGGCGTCCGGCCTTCCTTGTCGCGACGATTCGGCTCCGCGCTCCGGCCGAGCGCGACGGCAACGGCCTTGGGGTCCGGCTGCCCGTTGAGCGCATGATGCAGCGGCGTTTCCCCGCGCTCGTTCGTCGCGTTCGGGTCGGCGCCGCGATCGAGCAGGAGCCCGACCATCTCCTCGGAGCGGCTCCAGCGGAAGACGGTCCCTCCGTGCAGCGCAGTGTTCCCGCTCCGGGTGCCGCCTTGACGTCCGCACCCTTGTCGAGCAGCAGCCGAGTGACGCGCAGGCTTCTCACGACCGAGCAGTGAATCGGGGCGGCGATCCGTCCGAAGAGGTTGGGGTCGGCGCCGTTCACGAGCAGCAGCGTGACCGTCTCCATGACCGCGTTCTCGGGCCGGTTGCTGCAGGCGGCCGCCCGCAGGGGCGTGTCGCCGTTCTCGTGCTGCGCGTTGACGGGAGCGCCGGCTTGGATGAGGAGCTCCACGACCGCGACGTTGGCGGCCTGCGCGGCGACGTGCAGCGGCGTCCACCCGTCGCGGCCTCGGAGGCTCGCGCCGGCCTGCAGCAGGAGCTCGGCCACCGCTGTGCCGTTGGCTTGCCTTGCGGCGAAGTGCAGGGGCGAAAGCCCCCTAGCCCGCTTTTCTCACGGCCTCTAGCAAAGAGCCGCTCCGTTTGGCATAACTGTTGTTGCGAGACAGCCAGTTATCGACCAAAAAGGAGCGGCCTTTGCAATGACAGAGTGTAGCGGA